>OGML01002174.1_pt1 | contig 14464 bp, 10 predicted proteins | sample 1572951 | NCBI WGS metagenome assembly OGML01 (sample SAMEA2581883, study PRJEB24529) | metagenome | biome: Human gut stool | place: China | collected 2011 | reverse complement strand
AGATAGATCTCCTTTTTTCATAGGAGTACGTTTACACAAGATTATTTAAACACTCTGCAAAAGGGCTGCAGCAGAATGTGAAATCATCCTGCTGCAGCCCTTTCTTTTATTCTTCTATGCCCATATGTTTCAGGACTCTGTCCATGAAAGCGCGGAAGAGGGGGTCCATGGTTTCCGGGTCCATGTTTTCCGGATGCCACTGGACGGCGGCAATGAGGTCGCCTTCTTCGCTTTCGACGGCTTCGATGACGCCGTCTCTTGTCCTTGCGGCCGGGCGGAGGCCCTGGGCGAGTTTCTTGATGCCTTCTCTGTGGCGGGAGTTGACGTAGAGGCCCTCGCCTAAGATGTCCATCAGTCTTGTATCTTTCTCAACTTCGATATAGTGCGTCGCGATATTTCCCGGTGCTCTCTGCATGTGCTGGATGAAGGCGCCTGAATTCTGCGACTGCATGTCCTGCCAGAGGGTGCCGCCCAGAGCGACGTTCAGGATCTGCAGGCCGCGGCAGATGCCGAGGATCGGTTTTCCTGCCTTGATGCATGCCTGTATGAGGTCGATTTCGAACTTATCTCTCTTCTCATACGTCGGCCCAATGCTCCAGATCGGATCTTCATGGTAGAAGCGCGGCGTCGGATTCGGGCCGCCTGGAAGGACGAGGGCATCGAAGGTGCCGACGAGTTCTTCTGCTTCCGCATAGTCATTGTATGGAAGGATTACGGGAAGGAATCCATTGCGTCCCAGCGCGTCGATCAAAGGTCTTGGCGCATAGTCCGCCATTTTCTGATTGATTGGCTTCATTTCAGCCAGAAGTGTATCGGCCGTAACGGCCACGATTGGTTTTCTCATTTTAACCTCCGTTCCCTTGTAGGGGGCTTTTCCGTTCATTATACAGCAAAACGAAGAAAATGAAACTATAACTTGCGCAACAAAAAAGGATGCACCGCAAATCGTGTGCATCCTTTTCCCGCTTCTTATCAAACCATATCCAGATTCTTCGCAATCTGGCCAAGAACGCCCTTGAAAACTTTCAAATCGCTCTCTAATACGCCTTCATAGAAGGACTGGTCGAGTGTCTTGGCAGCCTGCAGGCTTGCCTTTTCGACCTGTTTTGCCTTCTCGGTCATGTACAGTCTGTACTTTCTTGCATCTTCCGGCACGCGTTCCTTGCGGATCAGGCCGTTGTCGATCATGGATTTGACCATGACAGTAATGGTCGGATTCGTCAGGTGCAGATGTTCTTCCAGTGTCTTCTGGGTGACAACATCTTTTTTATGCGTGGAAAGGTAAGCGATAATCAGCGACTGACGTGCGGTCAGGCCGAACTTCTTCATGATGCCCGACTGACGAAGAAGCATACGCTTGTGCACCTGACCCAGGTTGTAGGTCAGCCCCAGCTTGTCGCTGTTGTTCAGATCTTCCGCTCTTAAATGAATCTGTTTCTTCATAGCTCTCACCCTTTCGATTATTGATTAACGCTCCATAAGGATAGGTATCCGGTCATGCGCTCTGGTCCATAGTCATGTAAATATGCAAATCATTCTTATAAAACAATTACAATTATTATACTACGTTCCCCCGAATTAAAAAAGGCGGATTTCATGATTGTCATGAAGTCCCCTGTCACCGGGCCCGGCTTTTGTCAGGCATTCCACGATAATTCTATGGGATCCGAGGCAACGGGAAGACCGCCTTCCGTAACGGTCCACCGGTCATCACGGCCGATTTCAGCGGAATACTCATGTTGACCCATGCGTATCTGAAAATAAACACGTCCATTCGATTCCCTTCTATAGACTGAGAACCGGTGATCCGTGACGCGGCAGCTTCCCTGCCAGACGACGTTCATGTTCTGCCGGATGATCAGAAACATCCTCGCGCCTTCTGTGTACTCATGAAATTCCGTCAGACGGCCGAAACCGTCATTAAAGAAAAACGTAGTCTCCTGCTTTCCCGTCCCGTCTTCCGTGAAGAGTGAACGAGTGCTGAATTCCTGATTTCCTTTTTCTTCCAGATCGTAAGCGGAATGAGCAATCACCGCCCTGTCCCCCGCCGCTTCTGCCTGCGTCCCGGCTGCTGCCAGGCCAAGTATTAGCACGATGCTCCATACACAGCGAAATTTCATGCATACCTCCTGCATGATTGGTATATAAGTATACTGTATATATTATAAAACATCGAACGCGCTATAGGAAGAAAAATATACGATTTATTCACAGCGGATAAAAACCGCCAAAACATAGCTATCTATTATATATTTCACGTTTTCTTGTAATGGGGTATAAATAGATTTTATACAATGTGAAATCCTTTTGCACGTGATATCCTGCATCTTGCCCCTTGATCGTTGACAAATTTAAATTTCCCTAAATTGAGTCATTGTCAACACGGTCAATTCTGTCATTCTCAAAATGTGAGGCGCATCTGGTACCAGGTGACATTCCCGTGGGAGGAGTTTGATTTTCCTTCATTTTCAAAGCCGAACTTTGCGTAATAGTGAATGAGCTCTTCTTTGCAGGTGAGAACGATTCCTTTCCTGCCCTGTTTTTTCGCGTCTTCTTTCATGGCTTCGATGAGGCGGCCGGCAAGACCAAGTCTCCGATAGGATGGGAGTGTGTTCAGCCCGAATATCATCTGCCAGTCCCCCGCTTCATCATGGAGGGAGGCATCGGCATACATCTCATCCCTAAGGTCTTTCTCATTTGTCACCATGCCGTCAATGAAGCCGGTCAAAATTCCGTCCGCATAAAGAAGGAAGAAATGGGAAGGATAGACGGAAAGGCGCGCAGCGATTTCTTCAGCCGTGGCAGCTTCTGCCGGCGGAAAGCATGCAGTCTCAACGTCCGCTAAATCCGCGGCATCGTCTGCTTTCCCTTTTCTTATCATGATTTCCATCATTCATAACCTCCGCCAAACATTAATACATCTCGTATTATAGGTATGTATTCAGATACCCCATGGGTTATAATATACGTTTCATTTATATTGTATAAAATTTTATTATATCGCTTATGCATTTTTGCTATTAAAAATCATCCATTTTGAGTTTGTGGGTTTGTGCTTTAGTCACTCAAATTTCTCTTTGTGTGACGTTCCGTCAAAAGGTAAATCAATGGTACGACGACGAGTGTCAGAAGCGTCGAGGTTGTGAGACCACCGATCAGGACGACGCCCATGGACTGGCGGAGCTCTGCGCCGGCGCCAAGGCCGAGGGCGACAGGTAGCATGCCGAGGATGGTCGAGAGTGTTGTCATGCAGATCGGACGAAGACGGAGCGAGCACGCTTCAAGGATCGCAGACTTCACATCCTTACCCCTGTCTCTTGCCTGGTTGGCATAGTCGACAAGGAGGATGGCATTCTTCGTGACAAGGCCGAGCAGCATCGTGAAACCGATGAGGGACATCATGTTTGCCGTCTGGTTGGCCAGAAGGAGCGCAAGCACGGCACCGATGACCGCGAAAGGAAGACTCATCATGATGACAAGCGGCTGGCGGAAGCTTTCAAATTCTGCACCGAGCACCATGTAAATAAGGATGATGGCAAGGATGACGGCTTTTGCAATTTCTTTGAAGACGCGGCCCATCATGTCCGAGTCGCCGATCAGCTTGTAATTGTAGCCGATTTCCATATTCATATCCGGAATAATCTTGTTCTGGATTTCACTCAGCAGTTCACCGGAAGAAATGCCGGCAGCATTCGCATAAACGGCAATCTGTCTCTGGCGTCCTTCGCGGCCGATACGGGTCGGGCCCGAGGAGAGCGTGACATCGGCAATATCACCCAGGCGGACGAAGGTGCCGTTCGTCGTGGAGACGCGAAGGTTCTGCACGTCGGAAAGCGTCCTTCTGTCGTCCTTTCCCATCTGGAGGATGATATCGTAGTCATCGTTTCCGATCGTGTAGGAATGACTCGTGCTCTTGCCCTGGAAGGCATACTGCACGACTTTGCCGACTTCTGTATTATCAAGGCCCAGCTGGCTTGCCTTGAGCTGATTCAGGCGAACAACGATTTCAGGCTCCGGAGAGATGCCGACGACTTCGACATCCGTTGCACCCGGCACCTGGCGGATGCGTTCGGCAAGATCGTTCGCATACCCCGTCAGTTTCTTCAAATCACTTCCGCGAAGGCCGATCTGGACAGGACGCGGATCATTGCGGCCGCCCTGGTTTGTGACGACACCGACCTGCATCGTGCCGATGTCCGAGAATTTCTTTCTAAGGTCTGCCATGATTTCCGTCATGGAGCGGTCTCTTTCATCGAGCGGCTTCAGCTTGATATTGATGCCGCCTTCATTGACAGGCGTTCTTGTGCCGCCCAGCCACATAGAAAAAACGCGGACTTCCGGCTCTTCCAGAATCGTTTCTTCCAATGGCTTGGACCATTCCTCCATCTGGAGAAGGCCCACGCCCGGAGGCGCTTTCAAGTTGACACGGAATTCACCCGAGTCATAGACAGGCTGCAGCTCAGTCCCTACGAACGGGATGAGGAGCAGGTTGAAACCAAGCGTTGCCACGGCGATGAGGACGATCTTCCACGGACGCTCGACGGCATACATCATGAAACGGTTATAGACAAGACGGATTCTCTCAAACCCGAAATTGAACTTGCGAAGGATCATGCTGACGATTCTCGGCCGTCCCTTGGTACTCACATCAGGAAGCTTCAGCCAGTAGGCGGAAAGCATCGGCGTCAGTGTATAGGCGCAGATCGTCGAGAAGACGACGGCGCAGGCGACGGTCAGCCCGAACTGCTTGAAGTACTGCCCGATTGTCTCACCCATGCTGCCGATCGGCACGAATACCGCCAGAAGGGACATGGATGTGGCAAGGATGGCCAGCATCAGTTCCTTCGTCGCATCGGCAGAGGCAATCTTCGGCCGCTTGCCGAGCTCCATGTGGCGGAAAATATTTTCAACAAGGACGATGGCATCGTCGATCAAAAAACCCACGGCCAGCGAAAGGCCCATGAGGGACATGTTATTCATCGTGAAATCGAGCGTCCGCATCAGGAAGAAGGTCGAGATGACGGACACAGGGATGGCGAGGCCGCCGATGATCGTCGCGCGAAGGTCCCCTAAGAAGAGGTACGTGATGAGGAGCGCGAGGAACCCGCCGAAAATGATCGTGTTCCATACGTCCCCTACGTTCTCGCGGATGAAGAGGGACTGGTCATTGATGATATTGACTTTGATATCCGGAGGGAGGTCGCTCTTCTCGATGGCAGAGAGCTCTTCATTGACGCTGTCGATGACATTGACCGTATTCGTCCTCGACTGCTTCCTGACAGACATGAGGACAGACGGCACACCGTTCGTGCGGGAGTACGTTTCTTCGTCTTTCCAAGCATCTTCGACATCAGCGACATCGGTCAGGTAGACCGGCTTCCCGTTGATATTGGCCACGACGATGTTCTTGAAATCATCGATCGTATTGAGCTTGCCCATCGTGCGGACGGTAATTGTATTGTGGTCGTCACGGATCTTGCCGCCCGGGGTATTAAGGTTCGCATTATTGACCTTGGCCAAGATTGTCTGGAAAGAAATGCCGTATGCTTTGAGCTTTTCCGAATTGACATGCACCTTCACTGCGCGGTCGGATGCACCGTGGACATTGACATCAGCAACGCCCTCGACCATCTGCAGGCGGTCGACGACGGAATCATTCAGGAGGCGGCGGATTTCCCCCGTACTCCTTGTGTCCGAAGAAAAGGAATATGTAGCGACAGGGCTTGATGCCGAATCGAAACGCGCAACGACTGGTTCATCGATGTCGTCAGGCAGACGTTTCCTCACGCCTGCCACTTTTTCGCGTACTTCGGACGCCATCTGTCTTGGATCCGTACCAATCTCAAATTCCAGCACCGTCTGGGAATATCCTTCACGGATGGTGCTGGTGATCGTCTTGATGCCAGAGACCTGGCTGATGCGGTTTTCTATAGGTTTGGTGACGAGCGTCTCCATTTCCTCCGGCGCCGTGCCTTCGTAGGTGACGGTGACGGCGACGAGCGGGAGATCGACGTCCGGATAGAGGTCGGCGCCAAGCTTCGGGTACGACCACAGCCCGAATACCACGAAGACCAGGATGAACATGGTCGTGAATACGGGCCTGTTGATGAATGTCTTGATCATAGGCTCCCCCTGAAATCAGCCTTCGCCTGATACTTTGACCTGGCCGCCTTCCTTGAACTTATTCTGTCCTCCCGTGATGACCTGGTCCTTCTCTGAAAGGCCCGACAGCACTTCGACAAGGTTCTCTCCGATATAGCCCGTCGTGATGACCTTCCTCACGGCGCGGCCGTCTTCAATGACGTAGACCGTCCTCTGGTCGTCTCTCATGACGATCGCAGACATCGGAATCGTCAGCGCATTGTCCTTCGGGTTCGCCGTGAGCGTCGTATCGGCATACACGCCGCCGCGGAGCCTTCCATACGAATTGTCTACGGAAACTTCCGCTTCAAACGTGCGGGCAGGCAGCGTCGCCACCGGGCTGATCCTTGTGATGATGCCCTGGACAGTCTTATTGTCCCCGCTCATGGACGGGATATGGATCTCGACAGGATTTCCGACAGCAATGCTCTGGACGTACCCTTCCGGCACATCGATCTTGGCAAGGAGCGTCGAAATATCTGCAATCTGGAAAAGGGCTGTGCCGACCTTGGCATAGTAGCCCTCCTGATAGTACCGTTTCTGGATGATGCCCGGACGCGGCGTCGTCACCCTCGTGCCGCCTGCCTGGGAGTCTGCGGAATTCAGATTTCCCTGTGCTGCATCCAGCTTGCCCTTCGCATTCTCCAGGGCGAACTGCTTATTGTCGAGGCTTTCCTTGGAAATAGCGCCTGCTGCGTAGAGCTTCGTATAACGCGCAAGATCTGCCTGCGCTTTTTCATAATCCGTCTTGGCATCCGCATAGAGCCCTTTGGCATTGAGAAGCGATGCATCCGTATCTGTCCGGTCAAGGATGGCAAGGACCTCGCCCGCGCTGACAGCATCGCCTTCATTGACGAGCACCTGTTCAATGCGTCCGTCCACCTTGGCGGCGACATCTGCCTGCCAGACAGGATCAAGCGTCCCCGAGAAGCGGAACTTCGGGACGATCGTCTTTCTCTCAGGATAAGCCGCCGTCACGACAGCGACCTTCTCCTTGCCGCTTCGGTTCGCCTCGGCTTTCTTCGCCTGGATATTCGCCCAGACGCGCCAGCCGATCAGCGCCAGAATGACCGCGCACACGATGAGCGCAATCGTTGTCTTTTTATTCTTAAAGTCCATGGTCATGCCTCCAGTCAAAAGGCAGCAGCCCGGAGCTGCGAATGCATCAGTTTTATTTATTGTACTATACAAGCCCCTTCTTCCATAGAAGGAAATGAAAATTATTCCATAAAGATTCCATGAAAAAAGAGGATGCACACTTTTCATGCACATCCTCTTCTATTAATTACTGATTACTCTTCGTTACCTCTCCAGATTAAGGGGTGGTACGTTCTTGACTGGCTGGGGAGCGCCCGGTGCCGGAGCATCCTCTTTGGGAGCTTCAGCGGGCGGGGTTTCCGGGACAGATGGAGCAGATGGAGCGGAAGGAGCGGATGGCGCGCTGCCATTTCCTTCGGATGCTTTCTTCTGTTCTTCTACGATGCCCATGAACTGTTCGCCAGTGATGGTTTCCTTTTCATACAGGAATTTCGCAAGAGCATCGAGTGTTCTTCTGTTGTTTTCCAGAATCTGGACAGCCTTTTCGTACTGCTTCTTGATGAGGGCAGATACGGCTTTGTCGATTCTTGCCTGAGTTTCAGGCGAGCATGCGAGTGTCGTTTCTCCGCCGAGGTACTGGTTCGTGACGGTTTCCATAGCGACCATGCCGAATTCATCACTCATGCCGAAGCGTGTGATCATGGCTCTGGCAAGGCGGGTAGCCTTTTCGATATCGTTGGAAGCGCCGCTTGTGGATGTATGGAATACGACTTCTTCAGCTGCGCGGCCGCCGGTCAGGGTAGCGATCTGGTTTTCCATTTCTTCCTTGCTCATGAGGTAATGGTTGCCTTCTTCGACCTGCATCGTGTAGCCGAGAGCGCCGCTTGTACGAGGAATGATTGTGATCTTCTGGACAGGAGCGGAATGTGTCTGCATGGCAGCCACGAGAGCGTGGCCGATTTCATGGTATGCGACGACGCATTTTTCCTTGTCTGTCAGGATCGCATGCTTCTTCTGGTAGCCTGCAATGACGACTTCGATGGATTCTTCCATGTCTTCCTGCGTTGCGACTTTTCTGTGGTCGCGGACAGCGCGGAGGGCTGCTTCGTTCACGATGTTCGCAAGCTCAGCGCCGGATGCGCCGGAAGCCATGCGCGCTACTTTGTCATAATCAATATTCGGAGCTGTCTTGATCTTGGCAGCATGAACCTCGAGGATTTCCACGCGGCCCTGAAGGTCTGGGAGGACAACCGGCACCTGGCGGTCGAAACGGCCCGGACGGGTCAGTGCGGGGTCGAGGGATTCCGGACGGTTTGTTGCCGCCAGAATGATGACGCCTGTGTTTTCTTCGAAGCCGTCCATCTCGGTGAGGAGCTGGTTCAGCGTCTGTTCACGTTCATCATTGCCGCCGATGGAGGTCGCGCCTCTCTTCTGGCCGATGGCATCGATCTCATCGATGAATACGATACATGGTGCTTTTTCCTTCGCCTGCTTGAAGAGGTCTCTGACCTTGGCTGCGCCCATGCCGACGAACATTTCTACGAATTCAGAACCGGAAATGGAGAAGAACGGTACGTTCGATTCCCCGGCGACTGCCTTGGCCAGCATGGTCTTGCCTGTGCCTGGCGGTCCGACGAGGAGGATGCCCTTCGGCATCTTCGCGCCGATTTCCTTGTACTTGGACGGATTGTGGAGGTATTCGACGACCTCCTGCAAGCCTTCCTTCGCTTCATCTTCACCGGCTACATCGGCAAAGCGGATGCCGTCTGTCGGTTTGACGAAGATCTTCGCATTGGATTTGCCGAGGCCGAACTGCATGGCTCCCGGTCCGCCTCCCATGTTTTTCATGAGACGCTTATTCATGTACTGGCCGATCCAGAAGAAAATCAGGATCGGGAGTACCCAGCTGAGCAGGATGGAAAGGATCGGGTTCATCTTGTCCACGATCTGTCCGGTGAATGTGACGCCGGAATCATGCAGACGGCTGACGAGCTGCGGGTCATTCATGAGAGCTGTCTTGTAAGTCTGCTTCGTGTCGCCCTTTTCCGTAAAGAGGATCTGGTCCTCACCCACTTCGACCTTGTCGATCTTCTTCTCATCCGTCAGGTTCATGAATGTCGAGTAGTCGACTTCCTTCACCTGCTGTTCACGCCATGCAGGCATGACCGCGGAGTTGAACAGAATCACCAGAAGGAAGATGATGACGTAGTACATCAAGACTGGCTTCTTCGGTGATTTCACCTCATTCATATTATTCATGGCTTTCCTTCTTTCCTTTACCTTCCACACCGAACAGGAATATGGTCTCCCAATAATCCGCCATCATCGCCGAAGCGATCCGGCCCCGGCTTTCTGCTTCAAACAAAGCGGCCATCTCGCCGCCGAAAATTTCCGCCATCACAGCGGCCGGCACATCGACGCGGAATTCGCCTCGCTGCTGGCCCTTCAGGAAAAATGCTCTCATCCTGTCGTCATACGAGCAGCGGCATGTGTCCACGCAGCTGTCGCCAAGAAGAGCCGAGCGGCAGAGGAACATCAGGTACTCGCGGTTGTCGCAGCACCAGCGCATCATTTCCGAAAGCGCATTGCGGCTCGTGATATCCTTCTCCGTAATGGCAAAAAGGCCTTCGACGACCTCTTCGGCCCTTTCCGTCAGGATTTCTTCTAAATGGTCTTTGGATGAATACACCCTGTAGAATGTCGCTTTGCTGATCCCGGCCGCCGCTGCCAGATCCCTGGCGGAGCCTCCCGGTTTCGTACAGAGCGCGGAAGCCAGCTTCTTCAATTCGTTTTCTCTGGTCCCCGTTTCCATAAAACACCTCTCTCATTTGCAACTATACTGTATCAAATAAGACACTTCTGTCTTAGATGAGACAATCATATCATACGCATTGAAATGAGTCAATAGTGTCTCATGTGAAACCTGAGAGTCTTTTTTGAGACCCTCAGCTCTTGATGTGGAAGAAGTCTTCTGTGTTCTTTTTCGCTGCTTCGAGAAGCGGATCGAGGCGCACCTGCATGTACCTGGCAAGCGTTTCTGCCACGTAGGTAATGTTCTGCGGCACGTTCGTCCTTGGCAGGTGGTAGCCCCTCGGTGTGAGGTACGGCGCATCCGTCTCGATCATCACGCGGTCCAAAGGCAGGATGGAAACAGCGTCCTGCAGAGCCTCCCCGCGCCTTTCATCGCAGATCCATCCCGTGATGCCGATGTAGAAGCCCATATCGAGGAAGCGCTCAAGCGTTTTCTTGTCCCCCGTATAGCAGTGGACGATTGCACGGCGGCAGAGATCCTCATGGCCCTTGAAGCAGGCAATGAAATCATCCGCTGCATCCCTTTCGTGAAGGAAGAGCGGCTTTCCCGTTTCCTCAGCCACATCCAGAAGCTCTTTGAAGAAATGGATCTGGTTCTCCTTCTTCGAATACATGTGATCGTAATCAAGGCCCGTCTCTCCGACAGCCACGATTTTCGGATTCGTCATGACAAGCTCTCTGACGCGCTCAACATCTTCTTCCTTCGCCGTATCGGCGCTGTGCGGATGGATGCCCGCCGTGCCCCATACGTCATGATTTTTCACAAAATCTGCCACCAGCTCATTCTCACGCGCTTCCGAGCCGGTCAGGATGCAGCGCACCCCGGCCTCTTCCGCATTCCGTATGATCTTCTCCGGGTCCGGGAAGGAACGGGTGAACAGGTTCAAACCGATATCATAATATTTCGTTTCCATAATTCCTCCTTTTTTATTATTTTACCATGACATGAGGAAATCGTAAGAAACAGAGCCTTGCCGATTTGTATGGAAATAAAAAAGAACTGCGAGAAATGGTCATCCCATCTTTCACAGTCCTTTTATTATAAACTACTTATCATCTTTCTTTTCATCCGGCTTCATTCCCACATGCTTGTTTTTGCAGGGGTGCTTGTCCGAGCTCAGATTTTCAAGCTTCTGCTCGCGGTCATAGAGGGTTACATAGTGCAGGTTGCCGTAGAATGCATTGTGGCGCAGGCGCCCGATGGTTTCCACTTCCCTCACTCTGCCGTCCTTCGTGACGATGCGGTGGTTGACGAAGTGAATATTGTTCTTGTTCTTCTCAAGATGCGTCTGTCTCTTGATTTCCGAGCGGACATACTGGAGGTCTTCGGTATAGATGAGCTTCCAGACAGTGGTCCTGGTGTACTTCATGAAATCGTCCCAGTCCGTGCATCCGAAGAAATCGATGGCCATGTGGCTCGCAAAGAGAAGCTTGCCGCTCTTGTCTGCCTTGTAGACGATCATGGCACCAGGCATGCCGTTTGCCATATCGCTCAGGTTGAAGCCGAACTGGAAACGGTGGTGGAGTTCCGTCAGGGAAGAATCAAACTTCCTCCAGCCGGACTTGCCGTCGATCTTCGCGCCGTAGAGGGCGAAGTCTGCCTTGATGCAGAGGTTGCCGTAGTTGCTTCCCTGTTCAGGGTATGCAGCGCAGCCAAGCGACGAAGTGAAATGGATTTCCTTGTCGTTGAAACCGAAGATATGTGGTTCTTCCGTGAAGCGGCGCATATCATTGAAAACGCCTTCCTTATTATTGTAAGGACAGAAGATGACGAATTCATCGCCGCCGTTTCTGGTGATGATCGCATTGGCGCCGAAGATGCGCTTCATGTCGCGGACGAGGGTCTTCAGTGCAAGATCCCCTGCCGCATGACCGTAGACGTCGTTGATGATTTTGAAATTATCCACGTCGACGGCAATGACCATCGCCGATTTTCTCGGGTTCGTACGCAGGTACTTGTCGACGGCGATGTCGCCGCCCTTTCTGTTGAATACGCCTGTCAGCGCATCTGTCTCGCCGATGAAGCGGAGACGCTTATTTCTCTGCCAGAGCCATGCAATGATGAATGTGGTGATGAGGCCTGCCCATGTGGAAATGAAGAGCAGCCAGAAGTTCACCCATCCGCCTGTCGGATGCATGATGAGGCGCCATTCGTCCCCATCGACGGTGCCGGAGGACTGGATCGTGCTCCATGCATCGATCGCCCTGTGCGTCGAGTTCTGATTCGTGTCGATCAAAGTGTACTCGGACTCACCATAGCCTTTTCTCATCAGCGTATAGACGATGCCCATCTGGTCGAGGCGGTCGATATTCGCCTCGTGGACGAGCTTGTCCTGGTCGACTGCTACCACGATGTAGCCCCAGAAGGATTTATCGGCAGTCCTGTCCATGAAAACAGGACGGACGACTGCCATACCCGTCGTGCCGTCTGCCATAGGAACGCCGGATTCAATGACGACGACATCCTGCGCTCTTCCATAAGCTGCGCGCTTGGCAAACTGGTTCTCTCCGAAAAGGTTGAAACCGGAAAGCACACTGCCGCTTTGCGGATAGATTGGGCGCACCTGTCCGTCCGGCGCCGTCTGGATCTCTATTTCACGCAAAGACTGGCTCATCGAGTAGAAGTAGAGATTACGCATGTAATCCCCCGGGGGAAGTCCCCTGTTCTCCATCAAATGGTCCTCGATGGCCGCTGAAATATTGATATACCTGTCCATGGCGCGGTTCAGATGCAGGATTTCTGCATCCGCGATCTGCTGCATCCAGTTCTGTAGGGTTTTTTCCTCCTGGACATAGAGAGCCCAGTCGAAGACAATCGTGCAGAGCAAGCCGATAATAATGATCGGCAAGTAAAAGAAGAAACGAAACCTTTTGAATTTGTCCATTTCTCTATTCTCCGCTTGTCAATTTATCAAAAAGGAATACTCCGTATTGCTGAAATAATAAACAAAAAATATACTGATTTATTAGAAAATATTATATCAGTTTTTATCGAAAATTGCTATATGTTAGATTTTCTTCAATAAGCTCTACTATGCTTAAAATTTTATAGATTTCTATTAATATAGATTTGAGTTTATTGTTAGTTTATATTTGGAAATAGTATGAATTATTATTGATTTTCATAATTTTTGTAAAATCGTATTCACTTTTCTGAATTCGCGATATATAGATTTCTCGCGTTTTCCGGGACTTAATAAAAATTTTTAGCGCTTTAAAGCATTCCCTGAAAACTTCGGTTTCTTCAAGCTTTATCGCAGCTTTGAGAGTGGGACTGGAAATTTTTCACAAAAAATGATATGATTACTTAGTAATTGAATATGCGGGTGTAGTTCATCGGTAGAACGCCAGCTTCCCAAGCTGGACAGGAGGGTTCGACTCCCTTCATCCGCTCCATGAAAAGCCAAGGAGGGCCTGACGGGTCCTCTTTTTTCTGTTATATCTATCTTGCAATTGTTCAAAAATAAATTGTTAACTCTTTATTCTTTGAATCTGATGAGAAAATACGTTTACAATTCTTGTCAGCCCTGGAAAATATACTTTTTCTCAAAGAAATGAGCAAAAGCTGCTCCTTTTCTCCTTACAGAAATTTGACAAAATTTTTCTTGACACTTTTCGGTGATAGATGTACACTATTTTTATAGGAGAGCACTCCTTAGAGCATTTCCATAAGTACATAAGAGCGACAAGGGCGTCCGGCAGAGCAGTGCCGGACGCCCTTCTTCGTGGAGCAGAGCGGTCCGCTTCGTGCGGAAGCTCTGCCCCCTTTTCTTATGTAAAGCTCTGTTTTGCCATAAGGAAAAGTTATCCATTTCTATCAAATCTATCTATTTCATTTACAGGAGGCTTGCAAAATGAGAAAGGAACATGATTTTCTGGGAGAGAAACTCGTACCTGATGAGGTATATTACGGCGTGCAGACGATGAGAGCCATGGAAAATTTCCAGATCACCGGCGCGCAGCTTGACCCGGATTTCATCCAGTCCATGGCTGTCGTCAAAAAAGCTTCCTGCCTGACCAATCTGAAGACAGGACGGATGGATCCCGTAATCGGGGACGCCATCATACGCGCAGCGGATGAAATCATCGAAGGAAAACTGCTCGACCAGTTTCCTTTGGATCCCATCCAGGGCGGCGCCGGCACATCCGTCAATATGAACATGAATGAAGTCCTCTGCAACCGCGCGCTCGAACTACTCGGCTATCCGAAGGGCCGCTATGACATCATTTCACCGAACAACCATGCAAACATGGCGCAGTCGACGAACGATGTCTTCCCGACCTCGATCAAGGTCTGCCTCGTCAGGAAGGCATACCGCCTGATGGATGCGCTTTCTTCCATGGCAAGAGGCTTCGATGAAAAGGGAGAAGCATTCAAGGACGTCATCAAGATGGGACGCACGCACCTCCAGGACGCTGTGCCGATCACCCTTGGCGAGGAAATGGATTCGTATGCCGTTGCCGTGCGCCGCGG
>OGML01002172.1_pt1 | contig 14496 bp, 14 predicted proteins | sample 1572951 | NCBI WGS metagenome assembly OGML01 (sample SAMEA2581883, study PRJEB24529) | metagenome | biome: Human gut stool | place: China | collected 2011 | reverse complement strand
TCACCTGGTGATGCTGGGATAAGAGTGTAGCGATGGACAGACCTACATAGCCTGTGCCGGCTACGGCGATAGTATAATTTTTCATATTGTTTTTTTATTTATAGATTTGTATACAGGTTGCTTATATGTTTATTTATAGTATCTATATTAAATGTTGTTTTGGAAAGGATTAATGATTGTTTTATAATTTTCTCTCTCAAAGTTTTATTATTTATTAAACATTCCATCAGATGGGCTAATTTATTATAGTCACCTGGTTGAAACAGCAAAAGATTATCACCATCTTTTGCAATGTCAGGTATTCCACCTACAGGAGTTGTGATAACTGGTAATCCGTATGCCCACGCATCTAATACAGCCATTGGAAAACCTTCTGCATAACTAGGTAGGCAAAAAATAGTTGCTTCCTTGAAAGCTTTGTCTTTTTCTTTTCCATTTATCCATCCTAAGAATTGTGTTTGCGATTCAATACCTAGTTTTTTAGCTAACATTTTTCCTTTATCAATATCTCCGTTTCCTGCAAATACAATTTTCCATTCTGGATATTGGGATGCAATCTGAGCGAATGCTTTAATCATGTCTGCATATCCTTTTCTTGTATTTATAGTTCCTGCATATAGGATAATATTTTGTTTGGAGTATCTATTAGGAAGAATCTCAGTTGTACAAGGATTATATATAATTTGTACTTTATTTCCCAGATGAAAAGTATTATTTACATAGTTTTTCCATAGTTGCGATAATACTATTACTTTATCTGCATGGTTAAAAAGGTATTTATATACTTTTTGGTATTTCCCATTGATTGTTGTTTCGGGGGAGAAAGCATGAAAATGTACAATTACTTTTTTCTTCCATAATTTGGCCCACCACACAAAAAGGGCTTTTCGTATAGCTGAAGGAGGCTCACTCGTATGAATATGTACAATTTCATAAAAAGGAAGGTTAAATATAAATTGAAACCAACCTTTGCAGAAATATAATAATTTAGCAAAATACCCTTTATCGATATGTATTTCAATCCATTTACAGTGGAAGTTTTTCCATTGTTCACCTTTTTGATGTGCTTTTATTACAGAAGTTATCCCACCACGAGTCTTTTTTGATGTTGCTATTACTAATACTTTCAACATATTTATTGCTTCATTCTGATAATTTTAGCAGGAATACCACCTACAATTGCATTGTCTGGAATATCGTGAGTTACTACAGCGTTAGCTCCAATAGTAACATTATTCCCAATTTTTATTTCTCCAAAAATCTTTACGCCTAATCCAAAATAGCAATTATCTCCTACTATTACTTTTTTGTTGTCCTCTTCTTCATGTTTGTTACCAAAAACGACACCTGGTAATAGGGTACAATTTTTTCCAATAATGCACTCCTTTTTCACATGAATAAAATCTCCTACATGATAAATCCTTAATCCAGGTCCTGTTGTATTAGGATATATTGTAAAATGCAATTTGAAACCTAAACGTTTATACATAAACCAATGATATAGAAACATGAATTTAGATGTTTTGGTGTTTTTATAATATTCAACGTATCTTAAATGTTTAAGATATTTGTATATATACCACTTTTCATTGTGGAGTATCCAATCTTTAAAATTAGGTTTTTTATTATTGAAGCGCAGTAAATCTTCAGCTAAATAAAATTTTAAATCTTGTTGATTTCTAATCATTTTATGAGTGCTTTTTAATTAATGCTTTTATTTTTATTATGATGTATGATAGTAAGTAGCTATTATTTTGTATTGCTATTAAAAATAGCTTATGATATAATGAATTTTGTTTTAATAAATATGTTATTCCAAAGAGTTCCCAAATTTTATCTTTGCAGATTGAAGCATAGATTTCTTTTTTTTCTTGTGGGTGTAATTGGGATAAGACAATTTGTGATATATAGCTACGGATGTAGCCAAGAAACATTCGTTGAATCCTTTGATCACAATCATTATTTTTAATATTATAATGAGTACATTGGCCTGATATATAGTTGTATAGGTTTTTAAAAAGAATAAATTTGTTATTATTTATTGATTGGGAAATAGACGATGGATTAACTCTATAGTTATAAAAAGCTTGAGGTATAATGCATATTTTTTTGCTATTAGCTAATATATCAATATTAAAAATTAAGTCTTCGGAAGGCAATAATCGTTCTGAGACAAACTTGATATTTTTTTCTTTTATTAAATTACTATTGTATAATACACTTTTTGCTGAAACCTGAATAGAACGTTCTTCCTTTACATTAAGAGATGATGCAATTAAATCTTTTAGTAAAGAATTAATATCTCTTGTTTGATCTAATATTTTAAATTCTTTATAATGCGGTAATACATTTAGTTCACGACCATCTATGCTAACTCGTTTTATAGCACTAAAAACAGCATTACATTCATATTTTTTTGCTGTATTATAGAGAATTTGATACATTTCTCTGTCAATGTAGTCATCAGAGTCACAAAATGCAATATATTCGCCAGTTGCATTTTCAATGCCTGTATTGCAAGCCATTCCTAATCCTTCATTTTTGACTTTATGTATAACTTTTATTTGAGGATATTGGGAGGCATATTGATCACAAATATGAGAACTCTGATCTGTGGATTTGTCGTCAATTAAGAGAATTTCAATGTTTGTAAGTGATTGATCGAGAATCGATTTTATACATTGATCTAAATACTGTTCAACATTGTAAACAGGTACGATAACTGAAATTGATGGTTGCATTTTATATAAATTGAAAGAATGGGTATGGTGTATCCCAAATAAACATACTAACCTTTCCGCTAAATATTATATATTTTATGTAATAATACACAAACCAAATAAGACTAAAGTATAATATATGATATTGTGGCTTTAATTTCTTAGGTTTGTAATATAATATTATTGCAATTAAAAAATAGCCTACCATATCAAGAACTTGTCCTATTCTATGTAAAATCTCAAGATTAACAAATATAGATTCTATACATATTCCTATAATAAAAACATTCAATAAAGTGATTAATACCCTGTTGGTGGGAAATTTATGACGTATAAGTTTGTATCCTAAATACATAGTGGATGAAGACGCGATTACTTGTATAATTTCTATAATTAAATTTTTGTCATAAATTTCGTTTTTTCCCTCGGCAGAAAACCAATATTCTGATTTGCTTACATACTCAGCAGCTCTTTTATCAGCATCTGCAGCAAAATTTAATATTGGTGTTAGCCAGTTAAAGTTAAAGATGTGTGGTAAAATATATACACAGCATATGTATATAGGAATAGCAATCCATGGATGAAATGGCCTGGCTCCAAAAATATATATGGAAGTAACTATAAATATATTTATAATATTTCCAGTATGAATTAGTATAACCAAAGTAGCAAATAATATGCAATATAATAATTCTTTAGTATAGTGTAATGTATTGTGTATTTGATTAATAGGAATCTTGAATAAGTATTTAAGATATAGAAAAAAGAATGAGTAACTGAAAGCTTGTCGTATCATATACTCTTCGAATAGCAAAAAACCTCCTAAAAATAGAGGAAACATATATTTTGCGTATTTTCGGTAATCATACATAAATATCATGGCACATAAAATGAACGTAAAAGCATATACCATGAAGCAACTATATTCATTTATTCCAAATATCTTTAGAGATTCATTAATTGATGAAAAAAAAGGATTAGCTTCGTGAGTTCCATCACGAAATATTTGTGAATATGCAAAGTAATCATTTCCTCTTGCAAAACGACAACCTTGAACAAAGGTAAAAAGGGCAACACAACAGTTTGCATTATGCCAATAATTGCCTTTATGAGAAATATTATTACCAGCCTTATAAAAGGTATAAAGCAATAAAAGATTTAGGATAATGAAGTCAATATTAAATGTCATAGTGGAAAACATTGCTCGATTCAAACTATAATCTAGCTAATACTATTAAAGCATGTATAAGATCTTTCCAGTTATAATCAGGGTGCTTTAGCATGTAAAATAGATATTTTCTCACTTGTTTTTTTATATAATTGCTTTCTTGTAAAAAGCGAGAACATGCATTATCTCTTTGTATTGCATAACCTAGTTCAAGGCAGGTCCTGCATTTGTAGTTTTCCATGTCTTTTAGTATCGGCATTTCATTTTTTAGGGCTGTTTCTTCCATTTCTAAGGCATTTTGTAAAGCATGCATTGTTTTTTCACTTAAGACATGTGTGATACTTCCAGCTGTATCTCGATAGTAATAATATTGTTTGTTTGTGTATACTACTTTAGAGCATTTAGGGTAAAGAGAAAAAAGAAAAATAATGTCTTCATTATATCTTCCTTTTATAAATCTATGATTATGAATGACATTTCGTGTATATAGTTTACACCATACTCCACAATCTGTTTTAGAATTTAGTATGTTTTTTACTTGTTCTATTCCAGTAAATGAGATAATTTCCTGATGAATAGATTCATTGTAAACTTTACGAATATTTCCATTGCTATATTTATATATGCCACCACAAACGACATCAGCATTGGTACTACTTTGAATTTTGTATAAATCAGCTATGGTATGTATGTCTATAAAATCATCACTATCAACGAACATAATAAACTCCCCTGTTGAGAGAGTAATTCCTGCATTCCGAGCATCACTCAATCCTCCATTGGGCTTATGTTGTACCATAATACGTTTATCTTTTTGGGCCCAATTATCGCACATGTCAGCAGAAGAATCAGATGAACCATCATCGATTAGTATAATTTCTAACTCTTTGTATGTTTGATTAATAATTGATTCGATGCATTTGTTTAGATACTTTTCTGTATTATAAATTGGCACAATAACTGAAATTCTAGGATATTCCATATTAGAATGGTTAATATATTTGATAATATTAATTTTTTATTCGGTCAAAGATGTCTTGATCACTTGCTAATTGTTTTATAATTTTAGCTGGTATTCCTGCTACGACGCAATTACTAGGAATGTCGTTTATTACAACGGCATTTGCTCCTATTAAGACATTGTTTCCGATGTGTACACCTCCAATTATTTTAGCTCCGCAGCAAACTTCTACATTGTCACCTAATATAGGAGCTTCAAGTTGGTGATTGTACCCAATAGTAACCTGTTGATATATTTTACAGCTTCTGCCAATTTTTTCGGCAGAAATAATGGTTGCAAAGCCATGTTGAATGATTAACCCCCCGCCTATATTATTAATAGGAGTTGTAATTTGTAGATGATCATATCCTGGTAGAAGCCAAGATAAAATTCTATGATATGTTCCTATTCGGTAATAAAAAAGATTTCTAAACGCTTTATCCTGAATAAAAATTAGACAAGTATTACGTTTTGTAAAGTTTACATTCTTCCATCTACACCAATTACATGCATCTTCAAAAAGTAGTTGTTTATTATGGCACATGATCCATAATAAATAAAATATTGGATAAAATAATATTGAAATAAGTCTTTTCATCTTAGTATTGGGAATAAATAATAATATATTTTATTGAATTTAATTATTATCTTCAGCTTTATTGGTATTGGTGTATTTATATCTTGAAGCAAATTTTTAATTTTTAGACAATAAGTCTTATATTCTTCTCTTCCTAGTTTTATAGCAGTTTCAATACAAAGTTTAGCCCATATATAGAGAGTGTGATTCAATGTTGGAAGCATTTCTGTATATATTGGAAAGCGTTGGCAAAATGCGATATGTTCTTTACTATTTAGACAACCGCAATAGTAACTCCAAGCAGCTTTCGTTGAGTTTAGCTCAGATGTTATATTTCCTTCACGTCCTCTTTCATAATAATAAAGACACTCTTTCATGCAGAAAACACTATTGGCTTTATTCATGACAAGATAGGTTGTCGCTAAGTCTTCATATATCCGTCCATATGGGAAGCGGATGTCAGTAAAGAGTTCGCGCTTATAGAATTTAGAAGGCGAAAAATTATAAGGAAATACATCTTTTAATAAGAGTTTAACAGCTTCTTGGCCACTTATTTTAATAGAGTTTTCTCCTTTTTTATAGTCATATATATATCCATCAGAATTAATTATGTTAAGGCCGCTGCAAACAATATCAACTTTTTGTTCTTTGATAATTTTCACAAAGGTCTCTATTGCATTTAATGATAGATAATCGTCACTGTCTAAAAAAGTGATATATTCGCCCTTCGCGATATCAAGACCAGCATTACGTGCGTCAGAGAGTCCTCCATTACTTTTATGAATTACTCTTATTCGATTATCTTTGTGTGCATATTCATCACAAATTTGCGGGCACTTATCTGGGCTACCATCATCTACTAAGATGATATCAAGGTATGAATAGGTTTGATTCAGTAAGCTATCTACAGCTCTATGTATGTAATGTTCAACATTGTAAACAGGAACTATGATAGAAACTAAAGAGCTTGTCATAATTATTTGAATATTTTTTTTACTTTGTTAGCAATTCGTTGATATAGCTTATTTAAACATTGAAAAAGCAAAACTATTTTTATATTTCTCCCATTTAATATTTGTGCTACACTACAATATATAATATGGGAATAGTCATATAGATACTTATTTATATACCAATTATTTATTTCTGGAAATAGTTCACGAAGCTCTTGTGCAGTTAATAAATTGCAACGATAGGCTGTAACTAGAACGATTCCTTTTGTTTCGTAGAGATATGATTGCTTATTTTGAGGTAATTGATGTTCAAAGTATTGGCAGAAATATTTCATACCTTCCAGTGTTTTTATAGATGCTTTTCTTACCATACTGTTAGGATTGGAAAAAAAGTCATAGTGATAAAAAGCTTTGGGTATATATGCTATTTTGCATGTTTGATGCATAAGAAGATTACAACATATATATAAGTCTTCCCAACAGATTAATTCAGGAGGAAAGTGTAAGTCATATTTCTTATATAGATCATTACGTATTAGTTTATTACAAAGACTTCCATGCCTTTCTTGAGATAGTAGTTGCTTTAAAAAAAGTTCTGAATCTTTAGTCGCTTGAGAGAGTATTTCAGTTCGTGAACCATATTCTAACAGAAAGTCACAAATTATTATATCAGCATTTGTTAGTTTAGCTGTTTTATAAAATTCTTCTAATGTCGTGGGATCAATCCAATCATCAGGATCGACATGAATGGAATATTCTCCTGTTGCATGTTGGATTCCTGTTTCACGTGCACTTGCAACTCCTCCATTGGACTTATGGAACACTTGTATATTTAGTGATTTATATTGATTTTGTATTTCATCACATATTTTACCACTATTGTCAGGAGATCCATCATCTATTAGAAGTAGTTCCCAATCTTTAAATGTTTGAGAAATTATGCTATTGACACATCTTAATAAATATGCCTCAGCTTTGTAAACTGGGATTATTATAGATATTACTGGATTATTCATTTTTTACATATGAAAAATATCTTTCCAAATAAGCCAGAGATAAATTAAGTAATAGCGTATCCCTGTCTGATATACTATTTTCAGTACATCGTGTTTTGTAAGATTGTAATCTGAAATGTTACGATATATTTCAAGTAGATCTTTATATTCTTTATTCCAAAGTAAAATGCGAATGTATATTTGATAATTATAGTCAAATGTATATCCGTGTTCAATAATCGTTTTTCTTACACGAAGAGCAACTTTGGTACGTATTGCTGTTTCTCCTGGTTTTTGGCAGAATTTATTTGCTAATGATTCAGCTCTTTCTGTTAAGACATAAACTGGTATATTGATGGGCAAAATAGACTTTGCTTTACACCCTATAAGAGTAGCGAACATAGCATCGTTTGCATAACGCGTTTCATCAAAGCGTATTTGATTTTTTTCGATCAGAGTACGTTTGATCATTTTGCCCCATGGAGTACAATATAAGAAACGAAAGTTTTCTTCTTTATGGTCTTTATCGTATTGGTCAAAAAAATTGCTATAGACTGATTCTCGGTTTGAATTAATTGAGATATTATTGCTTAAGACACTTTTAAAATTAAAGTAAATTACATCTTCTTGTGCGTTTAGGTATTGATCCATTACATTGGATAAACAAGGAGCAAAGAAATCATCTGCATCTGCGAAGAGTAGCCATTTCCCTTGTGCATGATCAAGTCCTATATTCCGTGCTCGACCTGCGCTACCTCCTGAGTCTGTTTTATAAAATTCTAGGTTTTTTATTGATTTTATTTTTTCGATAGTAGTGCGTAACTCTTGAGAGTTTGGACTACAATCGTCTATAACTATAATTTGTATGTCGTTTCTTTGGGGAATACTGCTTATACATCGCTCTAAGAGAGACGGAATATTATAATGTGGAATAATTATTGTATAATTAAATTGGCTCATATAAATTGGGGTAAATATCGAGTTTTAAACGAATAATATCGGTCTGTAAATTTACGTTTCGGCAATTGGCAATGCTTTCCCATATCATCAAGAATGTTTTGAGTAAAATAAGGCATCATACCATAATTAGATGTAAGTGTTATTTCTCCAAAGTAGATTTTATCTTTTACAATATACATATCAATTCTACATTGAGGCAATCCTGTAGAAAGTTTTGTTGCTAAAGCCAGTAATTCTTTCAGATTTTTAGGTTTAGGACATATACAGTCATTTCGAAATTGTTCTGCTATGTATTCATTATGTCTATTCCATTCAAGATCATAATATGTAAGGTTAGCGTGATGAGTTATAGGATCACGTCCCATGCATACAAGAATGCCATAAGGTTTCCCATTAAAACACCAAATTTTATAGTCTATTAATCCTTGAGGATCATTTGTCTCTAATAGCTTTTCTGCTATAATACATGGCTTTATGCGGAGATAGTGTGGCTCTGCATTGTTTAAGCCAAATTTAGATTCAAGTGAATGTTGTAAACGATTCCTAATTTCATCCCAATTTGCTGAATTTTTATCAGGAACTATTATTGTATCATAACTTCCATTATTAGGTTTTATAACAAAACTTTGAGGTAGTGAATTAAAATCTATCTCATTTGCGTTGTTCCATTGTCCTAAAAGTGGTATTAAAACTTCTTGACCGACATGTGATTGTACGTATTCTCGTACGGCAAATTTATCTGCTAATACAGACCAATATCTAGTATCTGTAAAAAATTCTAACCATAAGATCTTTTCATTAATATCTTTGGGATCTGAAAAATTAATTTCTTTTTTTAATTCTATTCTGTAGAGTTTTTTTGCCCAGAAATAAGGGAAATGAAAATGAACAAAATTCCAATATCTGGTTTTTATGGCATTATATATGCTTTTCATAATAATTATTTGTTTCTTGATATAGAACTAATAAGATATTCTTGACCTTTCTTTTGCTCTCTTTTCATGGTGTCATATATTAAAGAGTTGTTAATTTTTATATTACTTAATTGTGATACTGGAGGAATATCATTCATTGAAGAGATAATGTGATCGGATAAATGATAAGTTTCTAGTAGATCAACGATACGACTACCACGGTTATTATCAGGTGCAATATAAGTATAAAAATTTTGTACACCTGTAATGAGGGAAAATACTGTGCAGTGAAAAGAATTAGTTAATATTAGTTTTGCATGTTTTATAAGTCCAATAAATTCCAAAGGGCCTGCATCAGCTATAACTTCTATAGTTGAATCTAAGGGATACTGGTAATTTTGTTCTATAATTTTTAGTTTAAGACCCATTTCTTTTGCAATTCTTATTCCTGTTTGAATAATATCTTTATTTTGGCCTAAATAAAATATAAGTATATAATTCTGATTTCCTTTAGGGGCAATGGACATTTTTAGCCATTCTTCTGGATCAAGCAAGAATGTAGGATCGGGTACTTGATATATATTTCTTTGAGTAATTGTTTCTAGGAGCGTACATGCTTGTTTTTCTCTTACTGATATGGAATCATATGAGAATAGCCATTTACGAAAAAGTTTTTTTTCACATTCATGTAGATCTAGTATCCCGATACTAGTTCCATATGATATTTTTAAAGCTTTTTTATTTTTGACAAAAGTTAAAAAATATGGTTCAAGACAATAAGGTTGATCAGGATTCCATAATTGATCACTACCAGTAATATATATATCATATTGAGGTGGATTCTTATATAAGTCTGGGATATAAGAATATGGGGATGACATTTTAATTTTTGAGTTGAACTCCATAAAACGTTCACCAGCTTTAAGATTCCAGTTTGGAGAGAAATTAGGATTGTGCAATTTTTTTATTCCGAATAATTCTTTTATCCAACCTTTAACTAGCCCCATAATTCCTATATGTGAACGCATTCTTCTGAAACGAATGCTATCGATATAATCAGCATTATTAGGTCGGTGAAGATCTATAACTTCAACAGAATATCCTTGCTGGTGGAGGAATTGATATAGAGCAAAACATTGTAGTGCTCCTCCATAATTATTTTGACTATTTTGAATTGTTATTATACCTATTGATTTCATATTATTTACGTCTTAAGATGTTTATTGATTGTTGTAGAATGTTTTTGAGAAGTTTATAGTTTGTAATACGATATCGTTTACGTATTACTTTTTCAAATCCATATTTTTTATAATCTTTCCAAAATTGCTCTTTTTCTATTGATTCTGGTTGAGGATACTGAAGTACAGGTTGCATGCATTCATTTATATTACTTTGAATGTATGCAAAATTCTGTTTGATATTGTTCCAAATACTTTCACCTTTTGTCGTGTTTATCATTAACAGTGAAACGCCTAAAGGAGAATAGAATTCTTTATGTGATTTTTCAATATTCCAAAAATCTCCAAGTGTGATATCTCCAGCACGATATAAATTTGTAAATTTACAATTATGGCATGATGGCCGATTACAAATATGATCATAATATATTTTATTCCATAGAGAAGATAGGGGAGTGTTAAATTCTGTATATCCTTCTTTGAAATATAACCTAACATTTTGGTATCCCCATCCAAAAGTCTTGTCTTTCATGAAAATATTTTTAAGATGTCCTATGGAATATTTCTTAATAAATTTGATATAGTCAGAAAATATTTTGGGTGATGGAACTCCGTGACAAAGTATATCAACTGTAATTAAATTTTCGTATGGCTTTCTTAAAAAACATTTTAATCCTTCAACTTGGCATGGTGTTCCGCTAAAAAGGACTAATTCGCCTTTATGTAAATATGATTTAATTTCTTCATATATGCCACAAATGTTACTCTGAACATATTTTGAACCGCGAAATTTTAATATACCATTTTTAGTTGTTTCTTTGCTATGAATAACGATATGTTTTTCATTATATTCGGCTCCATATATAATTCCATGTTTAATTAAAATTTCCTCTGCTAAGGCAGAGAATGCTCCACCACTTGAACTATGGTATAATATTTCTTTTTCTTTATTGCGAGCTGCTAATATTTTTAGAGGACGATTATGGTATGTGTTATTATCACGATATATTATGGGGCAAATTTTTTCACAAAGATGGCAATCATTACATTGAGATATATCACATATTGGATACAAGAATCCTTCTTCATCAGATTTCATCTTAATAGCTCCTTTTGCGCAGATTGAAGCGCATGCTGTACAGCCACAACAATCACTTTTTTTCTTAAGATCTATCATTTTATCTGTTAAAATATTTGGCAAAAATAGATTTCCATATGATTATTCGAATTTTGTCAATTCCAATTGCTGCAATATAAAATGTAACTAATAATAAGAGAATGAGACAGACCATATCAATACCATCATGTTGGGCTGCAATTGATCTTATCCATGGACTCATATATTGTGGAAATATAATAAAATGGAATAGATATACTGCAAAACATGAAGATGCAATCCAATTAATAAATTTGTTATTAAAAGAAAATTTGCTGAAAGCAAGTAATAAAAACAAAGCAGCTCCAATGATTAATGGACTACTATATTTTGTAAATATATAAGAATAGGGGTTGTTTAAATAAGTAAAAGAAATTAGCCCAATGGCAGAAATAGTGGAAAGTGTTATGTATATGATTATATCTTTTGATATTGATAAATTGCTCCATGAAGGCTTGTATAGATGTACATAACGAGCTAAAATATATAAACCCATAAATGAAAATGTACTATAGCCATCCTTTATGAAGGAAGCCCCATTGGAGATCCAACCATAAATAGTTTGAAATAAGAAAAAAGAAATGAGAAATATCTTTACTTGCTTTTGGGAAGAATATTCAATAAAATTATTCATTATTGGTGCAAATATAAACATTCCGATGTAACATTTAACAAACCAAGCATTTTCAGACATCATTAAGCACATATATATTCCTTTTAAAAAACCTATGTGAACAATTCCTAATATGCGGCCAATAATATAAATTCCAAAAAAGAAAAATGCACATTGAAATAGTAATTTGGCAAGGCTACTCCAACGGAAGTTAATGCCGAACCAGCCTGAGATTAAGATAAAGATATTTACTGCAACAATACTAAGGCTTTCTATAAAAGTACGAGTGATAGTATAAAAGGGAGATGATATTAATTCTGTTTGTGTAGGCCAACCTAAAGCTCCAAAATCTGAATGGACAATTAAAACGCCAAACATAGAAATTATACGAAGAAGTTCTATATTGGAAAATCTAGATTTTAATGTTTTCATTTATGTGTATTTTTAATGAGATTTTTTAGTAATATTACCTATTTTTGAATATATAAGAATCCTTTCTTTTGTATTACATCCAATAAATAAAATAGAAACTAGAGTGCTTAAAACTGCAACAATTGAAATAATAAAGAATGATCCAAAATTTTCAGATAAATTTAGATGCAAATAAATTGGTAAAATACATGATGATATAGATACAATTATTACATTAAAATATACCTTCCTGAAGAAATCCTTGGCAGGCATGTTGATCATTTTCTTTAGTAGTAATATTCTGGCAATTTCGCAGCATATAGAAATAAAAATTGCTACTCCTACAATGGCTTCAGGTATGGCCCCTAATTTAAGAGCTATGTAAGAAAGGGGAATGTTTAGAAGATTTAATCCACCTACTATAATTTGGAAATTGCGAATATTACCAGTAGCTAACATGGTGGTAATTAAGGGACCAGCAAGGGATTCGCTCATCGTGAAAACTAATATTAGTTGAACAAAAAGTACGGTAGAATCGGGAACTATTCCTAACCATAGTTGTAATAGATAGTGAGTATTGCATAATATAGGCATTGCCAAGATGAGCAATATATAGTAAGAAAAACGAGCCCCTTGGAAGACTAGTGTCCAAAGGTATTCTAAATCCCCCGCTGCATAACTCTTTATTATTTGTGGTTTTAAGGCCATCTGAAAATTGTCAGCAAAGCCTGATACAGCATTGTTCACTTGATTTGCAATACTTCTAGCTGCATTAACTGTAGGTCCGGCAAATAAATTTATTAATATATTTCCTCCTTGATCTCGCAAGATTGCAGCAATTGTTCCAATGAAGTTCCAACCAGCAAAACTAAACATCTCTTTCCATATTGGAATACTAAACTGGAATTTACATTTGCATTCTTCAAAATGTTTTTTGCAATAATATATATATATGCTACGGATAATTGTCGAATTGATAAGAATTAAGGCTCCAAACCAAATTAAACGATCTATAGGAGCTATCATAATAGTCCATGCTACAATTAGTTTTCCTAAAGCAGTAAGAATACTGATATAAGCAAATGCAGACATTTTTTCATGTGCAATAATATCAGCTGTATAAGGAATAGCTAATAAATCCATGCAGAATGAGAGTATTGAGAACTGATATATCCAGTTAGCTGCTATTAAACGATCAGCTGGGATGACAAGTTTGTAATTTAGAAACCATAATCCAATAGTTTCTGCTAATATTAGGACTATACCGGCAATAATATATTGAATGCCTATTGCCGTGCAAAATACTTTATTAAGACGTTCTTGATTCTTTGACCCAATTTCAAACGCGAGATAACGGTTTATAGATCCAATAAGTGCATTTGAGACGATATAAAACATACTGACAACGCCTCCAACTACTCCGTAGATGCCAAAATCGACAACTCCTAACGCATTGAGGTTTATACGGCTAGTATATAAACTAACAAGCATTAAAAGCAACATTCTTACATAAAGTAGAATTGTGTTTTTGGCAATACGTTTGTTGTTTATATTTGTATTTGTAGCTTGTGGCTCTTCCATTTTTAGAATATTTTTATTATTTAGTCAACATTGATAATATGTCAATAAATGTTGTTAGATATCTTTTTGCTAAACTACGAATTTTCTTATTTCTCATTCTATAATAGATGGGTGAATACTCAATATTATTGTATTTATATATTTATTAAATTCTTGATTCCTTTTGTGGAGGTCAGTTTTTTTACTGTGTAGCCGATACATCATTTGAATTCTTCCTTGAGTTCAACTTATAAATGCAACTTTTTGGGTGCGGATAATAAGCAATAAAAA
>OGML01002171.1_pt1 | contig 14499 bp, 16 predicted proteins | sample 1572951 | NCBI WGS metagenome assembly OGML01 (sample SAMEA2581883, study PRJEB24529) | metagenome | biome: Human gut stool | place: China | collected 2011 | reverse complement strand
ACTTGAGCTGACGTTCCTGCTGATCTATCTGCTGTTTTACAGCGCCGAGGATTTCTTCAGCTTCCACTTTGCCGGCGAAGAATACGTCGTCTTTGTCATGGCCGGCGGCTGTGCGCTGACCATTGTCCTGCAGGGCTGCATCATCGCCGCACTGAACTCCGCAAATGAGGCAGCTGTCAAAGCCCGCGCCACAACGCTCCCGCCGATGCTCCTCGCCGTCATCGTCATGGCAGAGGCCGCCATGCAGATCATCGGTCTTGCTATGTACTGGGTCGCGCCGTATCTGGACTACGACATCGCCCTCCAGCTCTACGGCATGTTCGGCTATCTGAACGGCAGCGTTCTGCTGCATATGTTCTCCCTGCTCTTCAGCGCCGTCTCCGGCATTCTGTTCTCCGTCGTCACGCTGCGCTACCGCCGCGAGGTCAGCGCAGCCATGGAAGCGGAATGAGCTGAGAACAGTACCCTGTCAAATTGAATCATCAAAAAAGCGAGGAAGCCCCGAAACAAAAACTGTGGACCGTTCGTCAGGCGGCCCACAGCTTTTTTTCGGGACGTATCCCATTTTCAGGAGGTGATTTTTGCTGATTACGATCTATTTGTGCTCTGGCGCGGTCGATCTATCAGGCAGTGCCGCACAGGGCTCCGGCAGGGATCGCCGTCCTAGTGCGGACCCGCCCGTTACACCCGGGATCAGCCGGCCAGCGTAGCACCCAGCTTCTTGCACTGCGCAAGCGCGTCGTCGTCCGGCGCTTCGCAGCAGATGACGCTCTCACAGGCGAGCACCGCGCCGTCGGAACGGCAGGTGTCCTCCCAGGTGCGCATCCATTCGCCGTCGCCCCAGCCGTAGGAGCCGAACAGCGCGATCTTCTTGCCGGACAGGGCGGACTCGCAGCCCGTGAACATCGGCTCGAACTCGTCCTCTTCCAGCGTCTCCGCACCCATGGCGGGGCAGCCGAAGGCAATGGCGTCAAATTCCGCGACCTTCGCGGCGGAGAACTGATCGGCGGTCAGCGTGCTGACCTCCGCACCGGCCTCTTTGGCTCCCTCGGCGACGGCGTTGGCCATCTGCTCGGTGTTGCCGGTACCGCTCCAATAAACAACTGCGATCTTACTCATGATCCATGATCCTTTCTGTTTTGAATTCTTAGCACGGCAGCTCCGGCTTAGACGGCCAGAGCGAGCCGCTCCACCCCGGTCCCACGGGCCCAGGAGGCCAGATAGCAGCGCGTGCAGCGTTCGAACCTGTCGAACAGGGCGCGCGAGCGCTCCTCGTCTCCGTAGACCTTCCAGTAACCGGTGAATTTGTAATTTCGGGTCTCGTTTTCAATAAAGCCGCGTACATCCTCCGGCGGATAGCCGAGGAACAGGCCGATCTCGTGCGGGAAGCCGTCCTTCTGGCACTGCAGACGGTCCATCAGGCAGCGCAGGCAGCCGGAAGGCTCCGTGCCATCGTAACCGCTGCCGTTGAGCAGGCAGGCCGCATCCTCACAGGCCAGGTCGCGCGCCAGCGCCTTCGGCCGGTAGAGGTATATGAGCGCCCGCCCGTTCCAGATGCGCAGCGGAAGCATCCGCAGGCCCTTCGGGGCAAGAGAAGTGTTCCAGTGGCGCAGCTGCCCGAGCAGCTCTGCCTCATCCGGCGCATCGCAGCAGAACAGGCTGGCGGTTTTCAGCCCGGCGAGCGTCGGCGCACAGAAGCGAATGATCTGATATTCGGACATATCGTCTCCTCCTTCTCTTTCAGGATGCCCCGTTTTCCTGCGGACAGCCCTGTATTTCGTGGTTAGTCATCTCTAACCGACGTGCTGAAGAAAATGCTTCCGGTGCATCGGGCAGAAACCCGGCAAGGAGAAGCATATTTCATCGGGGTCTTGCTTCTGTGGGCGCTCCCGAGCCTCAGCAGTGTGCTGCGCAGGCGGACGACTGGCACAGACGGCCAAGATGGTCCGGCGGCAGCTCCGCAAGGAAAGCGCACAGCGCAGCGCGCAGGGCGGCCTCCTCGGAGGAGACGCGGTGCAGATAGCCCGCCAGAACGTCGTAGCAGGCGGCGTACTGATCCGCCAGGCTGCGGCCCTCCGGGGTGAAATGCACCATGCCATAGTGATTCTTTTCAATGAGATTCTTTTCCTTCAGGGCATTCATCATGGCATGGACGCTGGCCTTGGAGATGCCGAGCGCGTCTGCCACGCTGACACAGCGGATCTCATTGCTCGGACCGCACAGACTGCGCAGCGCGAGAAGATATTTGATGTTGCTTGCAGAAAGCGCTTGCTGCATTCCGGTTCCCTCCGCTGAGTGTTTTGTTCCTGCGGGGCGGGCGGACCCGCCCCGCAGACGGTTCAGAGGTATTATTTCGAGTGGCACGAGCCGTGCAGCGCACAGTGCCCGCAGTCACAGCCGCAGGAGGTCTTTCCCTTTTTGCGGCTGCGCACCATCGAAATGATGATCGCGAACACGATACCGCCAAGTGCAAGGCACACGAGAATCGTGGGCCAATAATATGCTAACCATTCCAGCATGAGAAGTTCCTCCTTTCAGGAAATGCGATGATTATTTCTGTGCGAGAGCCTTCGCCTTTGTGCTCAGGTGCTCCGCTTCTTTATACGGGCGGAAGAGCATGTAGCAGATGAAGCCGATGAGCAGGACAGCGACGATGATGCCGAGGACATTGCCGTGGCCGGTGAACAGGCAGCCGAGCTGATAGACGATCAGGGAGATCGCATAGGCGAAGCAGCACTGATAGCCGATGGCAAACCACGTCCACTTTGCGTTGTTCATCTCGCGCTTCATCGCGCCGATAGCGGCGAAGCATGGGGCGCACAGCAGGTTGAAGATCAGGAAGCAGTAACCGGCCAGCTTGGTCATGGAGACGAAGTCCAGGACGCCGAAGACGCCGACGACTTCTTCCTTTGCCACAAGGCCCATGACGGTCGCGATTGCGGCACGGGCATTGTCAAAGCCAAGCGGAGCAAAGATGAACTTGATGGCATTGCCAAGACGGCCGACAAGGCTGTAGTCCAGTTCCATCTCAAGGTCGAACACGAACTTGCCGTCCACGACGCCAAAGACGGAGCCGAGCCACATCACAATGGAGGACAGCAGAATGATCGTACCGGCCTTCTTGATGAAGGACCAGCCGCGCTCCCACATGCTGCGCAGGATGTTGCCGACGGTCGGCCAGTGATAGGCGGGCAGCTCCATAACGAACGGAGCCGGGTCGCCTGCGAACATCTTCGTTTTCTTCAGCATGATGCCGGAGACAACGATGGCGGCAGCGCCGAGGAAGTAGGCGCTCGGAGCGACCCACCATGCACCGTGGAACAGAGCCGTGGCGATCATGGCGATGATCGGGAGCTTTGCGCCGCAGGGGATGAACGTCGTCGTCATGACGGTCATCTTGCGGTCTCGGTCATTTTCAATGGTACGGGAGGCCATGATGCCCGGAACGCCGCAGCCGGTGCCGATGAGCATCGGGATGAAGGACTTGCCGGACAGGCCGAACTTACGGAAGATACGGTCCAGAACGAAGGCGATACGGGCCATATAGCCGCACGCTTCGAGGAAGGCCAGCATGAGGAACAGAACGAGCATCTGCGGCACGAAGCCGAGAACTGCGCCGACACCGGCGACGATGCCGTCGAGGATCAGGCCGTGCAGCCAGCCGTCTTCGGGAACGTTGCCCGCGTCGAGCAGATTGCCGATCAGAACCGGAACACCGGGGACCCAAACGCCGTAGTCAGCGGGATCGGGCTCGTCAAAACCGTTCTCCTCAAAGTAGCTGACAGCATCAACATAGGTCATGCCGATCGTAGTCTCTTCGTCTGCGTCGTCGGGGATGGAATCATAATAGACTGTCATATCATTGAGGGCAAGGGTTTCTTCGTCCTCGACCTCGATGGTCGTGCTTTCAGAATCGGCGGTCACGGCCTTCATCTCAGCCAGAGCCGCGTCAGCATCGAAGTCTTCGGCTTCGGTGTCAAGCTCATAGTAGCCGCTGATCGCGTCGCTTGCGGCAGCGTATTCGTCAGCTGCGTTGTTATAAGCGGAGGAGCCAATGCCGAGCAGGTGCCAGCCGTCGCCGAACAGGCCGTCGTTCGCCCAGTCCGTTGCCGGTGCGCCGACGCCGACCATGGCGACCCAGTACACGATGAACATGACAGCTGCGAAGATCGGCAGGCCCAGCCAGCGGTTGGTGACGATCTTATCGATCTTGTCGGAGCTGGAAAGCTTACCGGCGTTCTTTCTCTTGTAGCAGCTCTTGATGACCTGCGCGATGTACACATAGCGCTCGTTGGTGATGATGGACTCTGCATCGTCGTCCAGCTCCGTCTCAGCGGCCTTGATGTCCGCCTCGATGTGCTTCATGACGTCTGCGGGGATGCTCAGCTGTTCGAGTACCTTATCGTCACGCTCGAAGATCTTGATGGCATACCAGCGCTGCTGCGCAGCGGGCTTGTCATGCAGAACAGCCTCTTCGATGTGCGCGATGGCGTGCTCGACCGGGCCGGAGAAGGTGTGCTGCGGCTCGGTGTGGGGGCCTGCAGCGGCCTTGACGGCTGCTTCCGCGGCTTCCATAATGCCTGTGCCCTTCAGAGCGGAGATCTCCAGAACAGGGCAGCCCAGCTGACGGGACAGCTCCTTGATGTTGATCTGGTCTCCGTTCTTCTTGACGACGTCCATCATGTTGATCGCCACGACGACCGGGATGCCAAGCTCGGTCAGCTGTGTGGTGAGGTAGAGGTTACGCTCAAGGTTCGTGCCGTCGACGATGTTCAGAATCGCGTCGGGGCGCTCGGTGATCAGATAGTTACGGGAGACGACCTCTTCGAGCGTGTAGGGGGACAGAGAATAAATACCGGGAAGGTCCATGATCACGACGTCGTCGTGCTTCTTCAGCTTGCCTTCCTTCTTTTCGACCGTGACGCCCGGCCAGTTGCCGACGAACTGGTTCGAACCGGTCAGCGCGTTGAACAGCGTGGTTTTACCGCTGTTCGGGTTGCCCGCAAGGGCAATTTTGATCTGTTTTTCCATCTTCCTGCTCCTTTTGACCAGATTCTTTATGCAATTTCGATCATTTCGGTGTCAGCCTTCCGCAGGCTCAGCTCATAGCCGCGGACCGTGACCTCCATCGGATCGCCAAGCGGTGCAACCTTGCGGATATAAACCTCGGTGCCCTTGGTGATACCCATGTCCATGATCCGGCGCTTGATAGGGCCTTCGCCGTGGAGCTTGACGACCTTGACGGTATCGCCGATTTTTGCGTCCTTCAACGTTTTCATGTTCTTCTCTCCTTAAACCATGATTTTACGGGCCATCTCTTCACTGATCGCCACGCGTGATTCCTTGACTTTTACAATCACGTTTCCATTCAGGCTGGAAACGATCGTAACGGTATCGCCTGCAACGAAGCCCAGATCCTCCAGATGCTTTTTGGCCTCCGGGTTTCCGCCGACCTTTCGGATAATGTTTTCTTCACCGGCTGCTGCGAGTGTAAGCGGCATCAAATCCTGCGCCCCCTGTCTGTCTGTAATTCAAGCTGCTTAATTGCAATTAAGGCAGGCTAACCAATAGGAAAAAACAAAGGTTAGACCTCCCTAACCAGTCAACAGTTTAACACGTCTAACCTCGCTTGTCAATAGGTTTCAGCGAAAAAAATGTTTACTTGCTTTTTTTGGTCAAGTGTGTTAGTGTAGAAGATAATTTCAAGGAAAGGTTGGTGCAATTTGCTGTGAGTGTACACAGAGCGGCAGAGGATTACCTGGAAGCCATGCTGATGATGAAGGAGCAGCACGGATACGTCCGCTCCATCGATGTTGCGGAGCATCTCGGCGTGACGAAGCCCAGCGTCACCTACGCGACCAAACAGTTAAAACAGAACGGCTTTATCACCATGGATCGCGACGGGCTGATTACACTGACCGAAAGCGGCATGGAGATCGCGGACCGGATCTATACCCGGCACAAGACGCTGACGGAGTTTTTCATCCGCATCGGCGTCGACGAAAAGACCGCGCGGGAGGACGCCTGCAAGGTCGAGCATGATCTGAGCGAAAAAACCTTCGCAGCCATCTGCGAGCATGTCGCGAAGCAGAAGGATCTGCAATAAAACAGAAAGACCGCGCGCCGCTTTGCGGCGCGCGGTTGGTTTTTTATTTCCCCGGCTTGAAGCTGTCCTTGAGCAGGACGCTGCGGTTGAAGACCAGATGGTCCGCGCGGCAGTCGCGGGAGTCCATGCAGAAATAGCCTACGCGCATGAACTGGAAGCCCGGCGCGGTTTTCGCCGTGCGGCCTTCACCCTCGGCGTCGTACTTCTTTGCCTCTTCGACGAGCGCGGATTCGACCTTGCAGCCGGTCAGGACCGTCAGGGAGTCCGGGTTCAGGCAGTCGAGGAAGTTCTTGTCCGGGCCGTCGGGCTGGGCGTCGGAGAAAAGGTTTTCGTACAGACGGACCTCCGCGTCAACGGCAGTCTGGCAGTCGACCCAGTGGATCGTCGCGCCCTTGACCTTGCGGCCGTCGGCGGGATCGCCGCCGCGGGAATCGGGGTCATATGTCGCGTAAATTTCCTCGATGCTGCCGTCGGCGGCCTGCTTGCAGCCGGTGCAGGTGATGAGATATGCGCCCTTCAGACGGCACTCCGGGCCGTTGGGGTACAGACGCTTATACTTGGGGATGGGTTCGGGGAGGAAATCGTCCGCCTCGATCCAGACCTCGCGGGAGAACGTGACGGTGTGCGTGCCCTGTTCGGGATGGACGGGGTTGTTTTCAACCTCAAAGGTTTCCGTCTGGCCCTCCGGATAATTCGTGATGACGAGCTTCACCGGGCGCAGAACGGCCATGGTGCGCTCCGCCGTGTCGTTGAGATCTTCGCGCAGGCAGTGCTCCAGAAGCGCGTATTCCACGGTGTTGGCGGATTTTGCCACGCCGATGCGCTCGCAGAAATCGCGGATGGAATGGCTGGTGTAGCCTCTTCTTCTCAGACCGCAGAGCGTCGGCATACGCGGATCGTCCCAGCCGGAGACATAATTCTGCTCGACCAGCTGGCGCAGCTTGCGCTTGGACATGACGGTGTGGTCGATGCCGAGACGGGCAAACTCGATCTGCCGGGGCTTGGCGGGAACGGAGACGTTGTTTACCACCCAGTCGTACAGTGGGCGGTGCGCCTCGAATTCCAGCGAGCACAGAGAGTGCGTGATGCCCTCCAGCGCGTCCTGAATGGGGTGGGCAAAGTCATACATCGGATAGATGCACCACTTGTCGCCCTGCCGGTGATGGTGCATATAGCGGATGCGGTAAATGACCGGGTCGCGCATATTGAAGTTGCCGGAGGCAAGATCGATTTTTGCGCGCAGCGTGCGGCTGCCCTCGGGGAACTCGCCGTTTTTCATGCGCTCGAAGAGGTCGAGGTTCTCCTCTACATCGCGGTCGCGGTACGGGGAGATGGCGGGCTTGCCGATGTCTCCGCGGTACTCTCTCGCCTGCTCGGGCGTCAGGTCGCAGACGTAGGCAAGGCCCTTCTTGATCAGTTCGACGGCAAACTCGTAGTCCTTTTCAAAGTAATCCGAGCCGTAGAAGAAGCGGTCGCCCCAGTCGAAGCCCAGCCAGTGAATGTCCTGCTGGATCGCGTCGACGTACTCGGTGTCCTCCTTCGTCGGGTTGGTGTCGTCCATGCGCAGGTTGCACAGGCCGCCGAACTTTTCCGCCGTGCCGAAATCGATCGTCAGCGCCTTGCAGTGGCCGATGTGCAAGTACCCGTTCGGCTCCGGCGGGAAGCGGGTGTGCACGCGCTTTCCCTCGAACCGCCCGCCGGGGGCAAGGTCCTCTTCAATGAACGCGTCGATGAAATTTCGGTTCTCCAACGGCTTTCTTTCTTCTTCCATAGTAAAAATCCTCCCGGATGAAATGTCCTGTAATTTATACATTATAGCCGATTGCCGTCCATAACGCAATGCAAAAATGCGCGGAGGCTTCCAGAATGTGAAAAAAGTGAAAACAATGCGGGAAATTTGCATTTTCCTCTTTTCAACTCGCCGAATCTATTATAAAATAGACGCGAATCGAAAAGGAGAGATCACTGACTATGCGTGAACCGAAATATAAACGAGTGTTACTCAAGATCAGCGGCGAAGCCCTTGCGGGCGACGCGCACCGGGGACTGGACTTCGCGGTCATCGGCGGAGTGTGCGACGTGATCCGGCAGTGCGTCGAAGCAGGCGTACAGGTCGGCGTCGTGGTCGGCGGCGGCAACTTCTGGCGCGGCGTCAAAGACGGCGGCGGCAAGATGGAGCGCACGCGTGCAGACCACATGGGCATGCTTGCGACCGTCATCAACGCGCTGGCCGTGGCCGACTGCCTCGAACAGCGCGGCGTGGAGGTGCGCGTGCAGACCGCCATCGCCATGAATCAGATCGCGGAGCCCTATATCCGCTCCAAGGCCATCCGGCACCTGGAGAAGGGCCGCGTCGTCATCTTCGGCTGCGGCACGGGCAACCCGTTCTTCTCAACGGACACCGGCGCGGTGCTGCGCGCGGCGGAAATTAACGCCGACGCGATCCTGCTTGCCAAGAACATCGACGGCGTGTATTCTGCGGACCCCGCCAAGGATCCCAGCGCCGTCAAATACGACGCCATCACCTACGACGAGGTGCTGGCCCGTCATCTGGCCGTCATGGACACGACGGCGACTTCGCTTTCCATGGATAACCATATTCCCGTTCAGGTCTTTGCCCTCAAGGATCCGCAGAATATTCTGCGCGTCGTGATGGGCGAGCCGATCGGCACGATTGTAAAGGAGGAACTATAACATGGCAGATCTCAAGGAATTCCAGCGCAAAATGGAAAAAACGCTCGACGTTCTCGCGTCCGACTTTGCCGCTGTGCGCGCAGGCCGCGCCAACGCGCAGGTGCTCGACCGCATCACGGTCGAGTATTACGGCCAGCCGAGCCCCATCAACCAGGTCGGCACCGTCTCTTCCCCCGACCCCCGCACGCTCGTCATCCAGCCGTGGGACGGGTCGCTGCTCAAGGCGATTGAAAAGGCCATCCAGACCTCGGATCTCGGCATCAACCCGCAGAATGACGGCCGCATTATCCGCCTCGTCTTCCCGCAGCTGACCGAGGAGCGCCGCAAGGATCTCACGAAGCAGGTCCGCAAATACGCCGAGGATTCCAAGGTCGCCGTCCGCAACATCCGCCGCGACGCAGTCGACTACGTCAAGAAGGCCCAGAAGAAGGGCGAACTGACCGAGGACGACCAGAAGAAGGCCGAAAAGGACATTCAGGATCTCACCGACAAGCACGTCAAGAAGATCGACGAGATGTGCGCCAAGAAGGAAAAGGAACTGATGGAGATCTGAGTGCGTGTTTCCAACGCGTACCCTCTGTAGGGGCGGACGCCTCTGTCCGCCCATGCAAACTGCACTGGTTTTACAGAAATTTGCGGCGAATCCCCTCCGTCATTTTCTTCGGAAATACCACCTCCCCTTACCGCGCGGGGCGCGGCAAGAGGGGGCTTTGGTACGGCCGGCCCCTGTTCGCATTCAATTAAATGCAATCTCCCCAGAACCTCTTAAAAGCCGCCGGACGGCGGCTTTTGTCGTGAAAGGCTTTTATCATGGAATACAACAACACGCTCCCGCGGCATATCGCCATCATCATGGACGGCAACGGTCGCTGGGCAAAAAAGCGCGGACTGCCGCGCAAAATGGGCCACGCGGCAGGCGCGGAGACGTTCCGACGCATCGCGACCTACTGCAAGAACCTCGGTGTTGAATACCTGACGGTCTACGCGTTCTCCACGGAAAACTGGAAGCGCTCGGCGGACGAGGTGCAGGCCATCATGGCCCTGTTTGAAAAATATCTGCACGAGGCCATCGACGAGATGGAGCGCGACCATATCCGCCTGAAAATTCTCGGCGAGCTCGGCCCCATCAGCCCGGAGCTGCGCGCGCTCATTGAGCGCACGGACGAAATTTCCACGCACTATCAGGGCTTTCAGGCCAACGTCTGCATCAACTACGGCGGGCGTGACGAGATCATCCACGCCGCGCGGCGCTTTGCCGCCGACTGCGTGAATGGCGTAAAAAAGCCGGAGGAATTAACAGAGGCGGATTTCGCGCACTATCTCTACGCCGGCGGCATCCCCGACCCGGAGCTGATCATCCGGCCCTCGGGCGAGCTGCGCACGTCGAACTTCCTGCTCTGGCAGTCGGCGTATGCGGAGTATTATTTCACGGATGTGCTCTGGCCCGATTTTGACGAACCTGAACTCGACAAGGCAATCGCGTCGTATCAGAAGCGCGAGCGCCGGTTTGGAGGCCGCAAATGAAACAAAGACTTCTCGTCGCCGCCGTCGGCGTGCCGCTTCTCATTGTAGTTCTCGTGCTCCTGCCGTCTATCGCAACGGCAATCCTGACGGCGGCCATCGCGGGCGCAGCCGCGTGGGAACTGCTGCATACGGCGTGCAGGCAGCCAAAGCTGCTTTATGTGCCGACGGTTTTATGCGCGGCGCTCGTTGTTCTGGCCATCGTGTTCGGAACGGCGATCACGGCGACGCTCATCTACACGTTTTTCTATGTGATGTTCCTGTTTTACATGGCGGTCAGCACGCATGGGAAGGAAACTGCCATTCCGTTTGCGGACGTGGCGGTCTGCATCGTGGCGGGCTTCCTGTTCCCGGCGATGTACAGCTGCATCGGCCTGCTGCGCAATGTCTCCCCTGCGTTCGTGCTCATGCCGTTTGTGATCGCGTTCATCGGCGACAGCTTTTCCATGCTCGGCGGCATGGCCTTCGGCCATAAAAAATTTGCCCCGCACGTGAGCCCCAACAAGACGTGGGCGGGCTTTCTCGCCGGGCCGGTGGGCAGTGCGCTCGGCATGGTGCTGCTGGGGCTTGTCTCCAAATGGCTCTGGCAGATGGAGCTGCCGCTGTGGTATCTGGCCGTAACCGGCATCGCCGCCAATCTCTTCGGCCAGCTGGGCGATCTGTCCATGAGCCTCATCAAGCGCGAGGCCGGGATCAAGGACTACAGCCATATTTTCCTGACCCACGGCGGCGTGCTTGACCGGTTCGATTCGACGCTGTTCCTTGCGCCCGTCGTGTACGCGATGCTGTTTTTGCTGGAGAAGCTGGTATGACGAAGACGATCACGATTTTAGGCTCCACGGGCTCCATCGGGCGGCAGACGCTGTCCGTCGCGGATGAGCTGGGACTGCGCGTCGCCGCGCTGACGGCGGAGCGCAATGTTGATCTCATGGAGGCGCAGTGCCGCAAATACCGGCCGGAACTGGCCGTTCTGGCAGACGAAGCCGCTGCGGAGGAATTAAAAGTCCGTCTGGCGGATATGAATATAAGGGTGCTTGCGGGCGCGGAGGCGCTGTGCGAGGCGGCGGCTCTGCCGGAGGCTGATACGGTCGTCGTGGCCGTGTGCGGCTTTGCCGCGCTGCGGCCCGCGCTGACGGCGATCCACGCAAAAAAGCGCATCGCCCTTGCCAATAAAGAGACGATGGTCTGCGCGGGCGAGATCATGCAATCTGCCGCGCGGGAATCCGGCGCTGAAATTATTCCCGTCGATTCCGAGCATTCGGCCATTTTCCAGTGCCTCATGTGCTGCCGGGACAGAGCCGAGGTCAAACGCCTGATTTTAACCTGCTCCGGCGGGCCGTTTTTCGGGAAGACGCGGGAAAGCCTGGCCTGCATGACCAAATCGGACGCGCTGCGCCACCCGAACTGGAAAATGGGCGCGAAGATCACGGTCGACTGCGCGACGCTCATGAATAAGGGCCTGGAGATCATCGAGGCCATGCGGCTGTATGATCTGCCGCTTTCGAAGGTCACTGCCGTCATCCACCGGCAGTCCGTTGTGCATTCCCTTGTGGAATTTGTCGACGGAGCCGTCATGGCGCAGCTGGGCGTGCCCGATATGCGCATCCCCATCGGCCTTGCCATGACGTATCCGAACCGGGCGCACAATCCGGCCCCGGCGCTCGATCTTCTGTCCTGCGGGCCGCTGACGTTTGACGCGATCGACGAGACGGCCTTCCCGTGCTTCGCGCTTGCACGGCAGGCGGCGCAGCTTGGCGGCACGGCCTGCACGGCCATGAACGCCGCCAATGAAGAGGCTGTCGGCCTGTTTTTGCAGGACAAAATCGGCTTTTACGACATTGCGGACGCGGTCGAGGCCGCGCTGCGTCTGCCGGTCGTGCAGGAGCCGTCGCTTGCCGATATTTTTGAGGCCGACCGCCTCGCCCGCATCCATACCCGTGAGCGGTTTTTGAAATAAAGGTGATTTCATGTATATTCTCTTTGCAATTCTCATTTTTGGCTTTCTGATCTTCATCCACGAGCTGGGCCATTTTCTGACGGCCAAGGCGCTGGACGTGCAGGTGAACGAATTTTCCATCTGCATGGGCCCGGCGATTTTCAAAAAACAGAAGGGCGAGACGCTCTATTCTCTGCGCTGCATCCCCGTGGGCGGCTACTGCGCGATGGAGGGCGAGGATGAGGAGTCTGACAACCCCAGAGCGTTCACGTCCAAGGCTTGGTGGAAGCGGCTGATCATTCTGGCAGCAGGCTCGTTCATGAACTTCCTGACGGGTCTTGTCGTGCTGGCGCTCATCTATTCCTGCGTCGCGGGCTTCTCAACGGCCAAAATCTCCGGTTTCTTTGACGGCTGCCCGCTGGAATCTTCTCAGGGACTTCAGGTCGGCGACGAGCTTTATAAGATCGACGGACGGCGCGTGTATATCTACTCCGACGTCGGCACGCTTCTGGCCCGGAACAAGACGGGAACATTCGATCTCATTGTCAAGCGGGACGGGGAACTCGTCAAGCTGAACGATTTTGAAATGAAGCAGCAACTTTATGAAGTCGACGGCGAGCAGCAATATAAATACGGCCTGTACTTTGGCTATGAGGAAAAGACCGTCGGGACGGTGCTCAAAAACACATGGTTTACCGCGCTGGATTTTGCGCGGCTCGTGTGGATGAGCCTCGGCGATCTGGTGTCGGGTCTTGTGTCGGTCAACGATATGTCCGGGCCGGTCGGCGTTGTGTCGGCCATCGCGCAGACGGGACAGAGCGCCGCGACAACGGCAGACGGCATTCTGAACGTTCTCTACCTTGGCGCGTTCATCGCGATCAATCTGGCCGTTATGAATATGCTGCCGCTCCCGGCGCTCGACGGCGGACGCGCGTTTTTGCTGCTGGTGAACACGGTGTTTACGGCCATTACGAAGAAAAAGATCCCCTCGAAATTTGAAGGCTATATCCACGCGGCAGGCATGATCCTGCTGCTGGGCTTCATGGCGTTTATCACATTTAAGGATATCTGGAAGCTGGTGCGATAAAAATGGAGCGAAAACTCACAAGAAAAATTATGGTCGGCGGCGTTCCGGTCGGCGGAGGCGCGCCGGTATCCATCCAGTCGATGCTGAACACGAGAACGACCGACGTGGACGGCTGCCTTGCGCAGATCCGCGCGCTGGCTGCCGCCGGGTGCGAGATCGCGCGGCTGGCCGTTCCGGACATGGAGGCCGCGGAGGCCTTCGGAGCCATCTGCGCCGCGTCCCCGCTGCCGCTGGTGGCGGATATCCACTTTGACTACCGCCTTGCCATCCGCGCGGCGGAAAACGGCGCGGCCAAGATCCGCATCAACCCCGGCAACATCGGCGGGGAGGACCGGGTGCGGGCCGTGGTCGAGGTCTGCGGCGCGCGGAACATTCCCATCCGTATCGGCGTGAACGGCGGCAGTCTGGAACCGCGTCTGCTGGAAAAATACGGCCATCCCACGCCGGAGGCGCTGGTCGAAAGCGCGTTTTCCCACATCCGGATGCTGGAGGACGTCGGCTTCGGCGATATCTGCGTTTCCATGAAGTCCAGCAATGTGCCGCTCATGATGCAGGCATACCGCCTGATGCACGAGCGCAGCGACTATCCGCTGCATGTCGGCGTGACGGAGACCGGCACGGAGTATATGGGCACCATCAAATCCGCCATGGGCATCGGCGGCCTGCTGTGCCTAGGCATCGGCGACACGATCCGCGTCTCCCTGACGGCGGACCCCGTGCGCGAGGTCGTTGCGGCCAAGGCGATCCTCAAGGCGGCCGGCCTGCGGAAGCAGGGCGTGAATCTCATCTCCTGCCCGACGTGCGGCCGCACGAAGATCGACCTCATCGGCCTTGCCAACCGCGTGCAGGAGGCCCTGCAGGACTGCGACAAGGAGCTGACGGTCGCCGTCATGGGCTGTGTTGTGAACGGGCCGGGCGAGGCGCGCGAGGCGGACATCGGCATCGCGGGCGGCGACGGCTGCGGCGTGCTGTTCGTGCACGGTGAGCTGAAGGAAAAGCTGCCCTATGACGAGCTGCTTCCTGCCCTGCTGCGATACATTGACGCAATGTAATATCTGCAAAATCCATGGCCCCCACCCGGCATCACCGGGTGGGGGCCTCAGCTTGTCAAAAAAGTCCCTTCGGGATTTTTCGCCAAGCTGCTTTCAGAATTGC
>OGML01002164.1_pt1 | contig 14527 bp, 6 predicted proteins | sample 1572951 | NCBI WGS metagenome assembly OGML01 (sample SAMEA2581883, study PRJEB24529) | metagenome | biome: Human gut stool | place: China | collected 2011 | reverse complement strand
TTGTATCCATATTATTTGTTAGCCAAGCTATATGCAGAGCCGGAGTTCTACCAGGTGGATAAATTGCGGGCTGCCGCCGGAGCTGTGCTGACCAAAGAACCGAAGGTGGAAAGTACGGCAATCCGGGAAATGAGGGAAGAAGTAAAAAAGATAATAGAAAAAAAGTAATTACGAAAGGCTCGTAACTAAAATATGTTTGTATATTTGCGAAACAACTTTGATAAAAACAATAAAATATGAAATACTACAAATTGTTTGCTATACTGATTCTGGCCGGGATGATGGCTTGCTCCGGTGAAAAGAAAGAGAAAGGTTCCGAAGAAAGCGTAGAAACCGTTCTGCCGGATGAGACAAACGAGGTGACGGTGATGAAGTTGAATACTACTGATTTCAACCACGAACTGATCAGTAACGGCAAACTGTCAGCCCGAAACTTTGTCGACCTAAAATTCGAATCGGCAGAACCGATCGCCAAGATATATGTGAAGAACGGCGATCGCGTGACGAAAGGGCAAAAACTCGCAGAACTCTCAACCTTCCGCCTTGCCAACAAGACAGCGCAAGCCAAAGATGCACTCGAACGCGCCAAACTGGAACTGCAAGACGTACTGATCGGACAGGGCTACAAACTGGAAGATTCTACAAAAGTACCGCCCGCAACCATGCAGTTAGTCAAGGTAAAAAGCGGGTATGACCAGGCACTGATCTCTTGGCAGCTTGCCGAATACGAACAACGAAACGCAGTCCTGACCGCCCCTTTCGACGGTGTCGTCGCTAACCTGTTCGCCAAACAGTTCAATACGGCTTCTACCTCCGATGTTTTCTGTTCCATTATCGATACCCGCACATTGGAAGCCGCTTTCACAGTTTTGGAAAGCGAACTGCCGCTTATCAAAACAGGCGATCGTGTAGAGGTAGCTCCTTTTGCCTTGTCCGATGTCACGGCTGACGGCCGTATATCCGAAATAAACCCGCTGGTAGACAAAGACGGGATGGTACAGGTGAAAGCTGCCGTAAACGATAAAGGTAAGTTGTTCGAAGGGATGAATGTACGAGTAAGTATCCATCGTTCGCTGGGTAAACAGTTGGTCGTTCCCAAAAGCGCTGTCGTACTCCGTTCCGGCAAACAGGTTGTATTCACATTAACGGAAGACAAAGCATACTGGAACTATGTACATACAGGTTTGGAAAATGCCGACAGCTATACGATCATTGACGGACTGAAAGAAGGGGATATCGTGATTACAAGCGGTAACATTAACCTGGCTCACGAAGCACCGGTCAAAGTAATTGACAATTAAAAATGGACAATTGACAATTCAGAAATCATAATTTATAAATCATAGTTCTAATACATGATAAAGTTTCTACTACAACGCCCTATCGCGGTATTGATGGCTTTTACGGCTTGCTTTATCGTGGGACTGGTTACTTACTTCACCATTCCGGTGTCGTTGCTGCCTGATATTGCAATTCCGGAGATCACCGTACAGGTATCCGGCCAGAACACTTCGGCACGCGAATTGGAAAACACAGTAGTAAAAACCATCCGCCAGCAATTAATGCAGGTTGCCAGTTTACGCGACATCCACAGTGAAACACGCGACGGTGCTGCCATCATACGCCTAAACTTCGATTTCGGAACAAATACGGATCTGGCTTTTATCGAAGTCAACGAAAAGATAGACGCAGCTATGAACTACCTGCCACGTGAAGTAGAACGTCCACGGGTAATCAAAGCCAGTGCCACTGATATTCCCGTATTCTGCTTGAATCTGACATTGAAAAGCGACAGCGCTTACAGTGAAATAAACGAAGGATCGTTCCTCGACCTTTGCCAGTTTGCCGAAACGGTGATCAAACGTCGTATCGAACAGTTGCCCGAAGTGGCAATGGTAGATGTGACCGGAATTCTGAAACGGCAGTTACAGATTGTTCCGGACATGAAGTTGCTGAAAATGTCGGAGATCACACTTGACGATCTGGAGGCCGCACTGACATCTAACAATATAGAACCGGGTAGCATGACCGTACGTGACGGCTATTACGAGTACAATATCAAGTTCTCGACACTGCTGCGCACACCGGAAGATGTCGAGAATATTTATATCAGGAAAAATAACCATATTTTTCAACTGAAAGATTTGGCACGCATTTCCGTCGTGCCGGAGAAAGAGACCGGAGCTTCCCTTTCCAACGGGAAACGGGCGGTAACGCTGGCTGTAATCAAGCAGGCGGATGAAAATATGGATAACATGAAAGAGGCATTGGCAGAAGTGACGGATTACTTTGCTTCCGTCTATCCGGATATCGATTTCAGTGTCAGCCGCAACCAGACGGAATTGCTGGATTATACCATCTCGAACCTGAAACAAAACCTGTCGTTGGGTTTCCTTTTCATCTGTATCGTCGCCATCCTTTTCTTAGGGGATATCAAGAGCCCGGCAGTGATCGGGTTAAGTATGGTGGTGAGCCTGATCATCAGTTTCCTTTTTTTCTACCTCTGCAAGATGTCGCTGAATATCATCTCCATCTCCGGGTTGATCCTGGCTTTGGGTATGATGATCGACAGTTCGATCATCGTAACGGAAAACATTACCCAATACAGGACACGAGGAGACTCGCTGGAAGAGGCTTGCAATAAAGGGACGACCGAAGTAATTACTCCGATGCTGAGTTCCACTTTTACGACAATTGCCGTCTTCGTTCCGCTTGTGTTCATGAGCGGAATAGCAGGAGCGATCTTCTTCGACCAAGCCTTTGCCGTCACCGTCGGTCTGATGGTTTCCTATTTCACGGGAATCATGCTGCTGCCGGTACTCTACAAACTGGTATACAGTATTCCGGACATCAAACATAAGGGTTTCAATATGCGAATCAACAATCTGGTAAAAGAGCATACATTGGACCGCTTCTATGATACCGGAGTGGATTTTGTGTTCCGTCACAAAACGGCAAGCCTGATTTTCATTGCCATTACGCTCCCGCTTTGCGCCTTTCTGTTCTACGAAATACCGAAAAGCCGTATGCCGGAGATAGACCAGAACGAACTGATCGCTCATGTGGAATGGAACGAAAACATCCATATCGATGAAAACCAGAGCCGTGTCAGCCAGTTATTCGCCTCTATCGACAATCAGGTACAAGAACACACGGCCTATGTCGGGCAGCAGCAATTCCTGTTGAACCGGGATCGCGAGATGTCGGTTTCCGAAAGCGAGTTATATTTCAAGACGGAGAAACCAACCGGAATCGCTCCTTTACAAAAATCGGTGGAAAAATGGATCAAAACGCATTACCCGATGGCAGTGATATCCTTCTCGCCTCCCGAAACAGTATTTGAAAAGCTGTTTGTGACAGGTGAAGCCGACATTGTCGCCGAATTGCACACCCGCAATAAATCTGAAGCACCGGAAGCCTCCGTCTTGAATAAAATAGAACAGCAAATCGAGGCGAAAACAGGACATACTCCTGTCGGTATCACCTTCGACAACCAATTAAATATCACAATAGACAGACAGAAACTTCTGCTTTATAACGTCGACTACAACGAAGTGTACCGGTTGCTGAAAACGGCATTCAAAGAGAATGAAGTAGCAACGCTCCGCTCCTACCAACAATATCTGCCAATCGCATTGGCCGGGGAAGAACAAACGGTTAACGAGGGCTTACAGAAAACATTGGTAAACACTGTTCCTGATACGGAAGGCAACGTACGATATATCCCGCTGCAATCGCTGGTGCGTGTCACTCCGGGAGAGGACTTGAAAACGATCACGGCAGGAAAGAACGGAGAATACATTCCATTCAGTTTCTATGATATAGACAATGCCGAACAGTTGATGGAAAATGTAAAAAAAGAAATCGATACAGACTGGGATATCGATTTTTCAGGAAGTTTCTTTTCCAACCGGCAGATGCTGAACGAGCTGGTCGTGATTTTGTTCATTTCGATCCTACTGATGTATTTCATCCTGGCAGCCCAGTTCGAAAGTTTCCTGCAGCCGCTCATCGTGCTGCTTGAAATTCCGATCGATGTGGCAGCCTCCTTGCTGGTGCTCTGGATATGCGGCCATACCATGAACCTGATGAGTGCCATCGGTATCGTCGTGACCTGCGGTATCATCATCAACGACTCCATCCTGAAACTGGATGCTATCAACGAACTCCGCAAAGAAGGGGTTCCTCTTATGGAAGCCATACATGAAGCCGGACGGCGGCGCCTGCGCCCTATCATCATGACATCATTAACGACAATATTCGGAATGGTTCCGCTGCTTTTCACATTCGATATGGGCAGCGAACTGCAAAAGCCGCTCTCCATCGCCATGATCTCGGCCATGCTGATCGGTACGGCAGTCAGCCTTTTTGTCATACCACTGATATACTGGTTCATTTATCGCAAACATGAGGTTGGTAATTTGAATGTTGAAAATTGAAAATTGGAAGTTATGGACAGGAAATTCATTTATAGATATGTCATCACGTTGTTGATGCTTGCATGCGTGTTCGGAGGAAAAGCGCAGCTCACACTGACGCTGGAACGAACTATCACACTGGCGGCCGACAGTTCGCTGGACGCTTTCCGATACAAAAATATGTATCTGGCCGGCTACTGGGAATACCGGACTTACAAGGCCGGCCGTCTGCCAAGCCTTACCCTAAATCTGACGCCGGCACAATACCGCCGTTATTTTACCCAACGATATGACTCGGAGGCTGATATCGACGTATATAGAAAACAACAATCGTTTTATGCGGGCGGGCAATTGGAGATCGAACAGAATTTCGACCTCTTAGGCGGTACATTCTATTTGGATACAGACTTGGATTATATGCGCTATTTCGGCGACCAAACTTATAACCAGTTCTCATCGGTTCCGATCCGCCTCGGCTACCAGCAAGACTTATTGGGGTATAACGCTTTTAAATGGGAACGGAAAATCGAACCGTTGAAATACGAGAAGGTCAAGAAAGAACTATTATATAATGTAGAGCAAATGAGCGAGCAAGCAACGACCTATTTCTTCGCTCTGGCAATGGCACAGGTGGAATATGATCTGGCCAAGGAAAATGTCGCCACGACCGACACACTGTACCGGACAGGGCAGGAACGGCATAAGATAGCTTCTATCAGCCAAGCGGATTTGCTGACACTGAAATTGGATGCCGTAAACGCACGCAACACATTGAAAAATGCGGAAATCGCCCTAAAACGTGCCATGTTCAGCCTCGCCTCTTACTTGAACTTCGACAAGAATACAGAAATACGCCTGCGCCTCCCAAGCCGCCCGCGCAATATGGAAATCTCGGTCGACAAAGCACTCGAATTGGCACGTGCAAACAACCCGACCTTTCTGGAGTTGCGCCAGCAAATATTAGAAGCCCAGCAGCAGGTAGACAAAACCAAGAAAGAAGCGATGTTCAACGCCCAGATCAATGCCAGCGTCGGATTCAACCAAGTGTCCAAGAACATACAGGACGCCTACAAAAATCTGCAACAGCAGGAAATCGTCTCTTTGTCTGTTTCGATCCCGTTGGTAGACTGGGGCGTACGAAAAGGGAAGCATAATATTGCCAAGAACAACCTGCTTGTCACCGAAACATCCGCCAAACAAAAAGAATTGACAGTAGAAGAAGACGTGATTATGACAGTCGGCGACTTCAATATCCAGCAAGCCCTGATTGGGAGTGCCGAAGAAGCGGTAGACCTGGCAGAAACAGCCTACAGCGAAACCAAGCAACGCTTCATGATCGGAAAAGCGGATATCAACAGTCTTACTCTGTCGCTGAACCGCCAACAGGAAGCGCAGCGGAACTATATTTCGGCTTTACAGAACTACTGGCTGAGCTATTATAAGATCCGAAAACTGACGTTGCACGATTTCGAAACGGGAGTTTCCCTTTCGAACGAGTTCGAATATAAATACGGATTGTAACAAAAAATGAATAATGAGTGCATCTCCTAAAATATCCTCTTTCACCATCATCGTCACCTTCCTTTGCGTGGCACTGGCAGGGATTGCCTTTATACCGCTGCTGCCGATCAAGCTGTCGCCGTCACGCACGCTGCCACAGTTGACTATCAGCTATAACATGCCGGGCAATTCGGCACGCGTGATAGAGATGGAAGTGACCTCGCGGCTCGAAGCGATGTTGGCACGCATCAAGGGGATCAAGGAGATCAATTCCACTTCCGGCAACGGATGGGGATATGTCACGCTCGAGCTGGACAAGCATACCAATATCGATGCCGCCCGTTTCGAAGCGTCTACCATCATCCGACAGACATGGCCCAGCCTACCGGACGGACTGAGCTATCCAGTCCTGGAAATGAGCCGGCCGGACGACAAGGAAGTACGGCCTTTCATGAGCTACACACTGAATGCGGCAGCCACACCCATATTCATACAACGCTTTGCCGAAGACCAGATAAAACCTCGCCTAAGCGGGATTCCCGGCATCTACCGCATCGATGTCAGTGGTGCCACCCCGATGGAATGGCGACTGGAATATGATAGCCGTCAGCTGGCAACGTTAGGTATCAGCATCCCGGATATACAGAAAGCGATCAGCCAGTATTATCAAAAAGAATTCTTAGGAACCGGAAACGTGGAAACCCAGTTGGCGACTTCGTGCAAAGAAGGACAAAGTAGCCAGTGGATACGTCTCGCTTTGGTTCCTGAAAACGAAACAGACGGATTCAACCCATCGCTTATAACCGTCCTGAACAAAGACGGCAAGCTGATCCGCCTGGACCAACTGCTAAAAGTTACCCGTCAGGAAGAAGCTCCACAGAGTTATTACCGTATCAACGGCTTGAATTCCATCTATCTGTCCATCCGCGCCGAGGAGACGGCGAACCAGCTGGAACTTGCCAAACGGGTAAGAGCCGAAATGGAATATATCCGTACCTTGCTTCCACCCGGTTATGAAATACATACCAGCTATGACGCGACCGAATTCATTCAGGACGAACTGAACAAGATTTATGTCCGTACGGGGCTCACCGTCCTGATCCTACTGATGTTTGTCTTGCTGATCACACGCGAGATAAAATATCTGTTACTGATCATCATCAGCCTTTCGATCAACCTCAGCATTGCTGTCATCCTTTATTATCTGTCAGGACTGGAAATGCAGCTTTATTCGTTGGCAGGCGTCACAATCTCACTCAGCCTGGTGATCGACAACACGATCGTCATGACGGAACATATCCGGAACCGACATAACCGAAAGGCAATCCTATCCATATTGGCAGCCACTTTGACAACGATAGGTGCACTGGTCATTATCTTTTTCTTAGATGAAAAGATACGCCTCAATCTGCAGGATTTTGCGGCTGTCGTCATCATCAATTTAGGAGTCTCCCTATTGATCGCGCTTTTCCTGGTTCCCGCCCTAATCGATAAGATGAACCTGGAATGGAAAAAAAGCGGAAAAAAGAACATATCCGGAGAAGAGACCGAGTATACATGGAAAAGCCGGATCAGAAAAAGAACGAACCGCATTCTCAAACGTTTCCCTGTCTACTACAACCGGTACTATCAATGTCAGATCGATTTCCTTTGCGGATGGAAGAAATTGGCATGTTTCATTTTACTGTTAGCATTCGGCATCCCGGTTTTCCTGTTACCGGAAAAAATCGAATACGACACGAAAGACAAAAAGAAGGTCTACACGGCAACAGACACCCTGCTAATCGATACATATAATAAATTCGCCTCCAACGAGACGTACAAGGAGAAGATCAAACCCATCGTCGATAAGGCATTGGGCGGGACCCTACGCCTGTTCGTACAAAAAGTTTATGAAGGAAGTTACTTCACCCGCAACGAAGAAACGATCCTGTCTGTCAGCGCATCGCTCCCGAACGGGACGACCTTGCCACAAATGAATACCTTGATGAGCCGGATGGAAGCCTATCTCAGCACCTTCAAAGAAATACGACAGTTCCAAACAAACGTCTACAGCGCACGCCAGGCCGGTATCCGCATCTATTTTACGAAAGAGAGTGAACGGAGCGGTTTCCCGTACACATTGAAAAGCAAAATCATCAGCAAAGCACTTGAATTGGGGGGGGGGAGCTGGCAAGTCTACGGTTTGCAGGACCAGGGATTCAGCAACGATGTACGCGAAGGAGCCGGTTCTTTCCGTATCGTGATGTATGGTTACAACTACGACGAGCTGTACGAATGGGCCGAACAGCTGAAAGCCAAGTTGCTCACCCACCGCCGCATCAAGGAAGTGCTGATCAATTCAGAATTCTCGTGGTGGAAAGACGATTACCAGGAGTTCTACTTCAACCTCAACAAAGCCCGGCTGACCCAGGAGGACATACAGCCGATCGACCTGTTCGCCTCCATCAATCCCGTTTTCGGAAAGGACATTTATACCGGGACGATCGTCGTCAACGAAGAGACAGAGAAACTGAAACTCTCCTCCCGCCAGTCACAGGAATACGATGTGTGGAGCATGCAGTATGTTCCACAAACTATTGACGGCAAGCCCTACAAGTTAGCAGAACTTGCAAGTGTCGAAAAAGGACAGATGCCGCAGAAGGTTTGCAAAGTAAACCAACAATACCGCCTCTGTCTGCAATACGAATATATCGGGGCTTCCAATCAAGGAAATAAGATACAGGAACGCGACCTGAAGGAAATCAATGCCATACTGCCGATGGGTTATACCGCCAAGTCGGAAAGCGCTTACTGGTATTGGGACAAAAAGGACAATAAACAATATCTTCTGTTATTGCTGATCATCGTCATTATCTTCTTTACCACCAGTATCCTGTTCAATTCGCTGAAACAGCCGTTGGCCGTTATCTTTGTAATACCGATCTCTTACATTGGCGTATTCCTCACGTTCTATTGGTTCAAATTGAATTTCGACCAAGGAGGATTTGCCTCCTTCGTCCTATTGTGCGGCATAACCGTTAACGCAAGCATCTACATTTTGAATGAATACAACCAAATCCGGCAACGCAAACCGTTGATGTCGCCCTACAAGGCATATCTGAAAGCCTGGAATGCTAAGATCACGCCCATTTTCCTCACAGTCGTTTCGACCATCTTAGGCTTCATCCCATTCATGTTAGGTCCGGATAAGGAAGCGTTTTGGTTCCCGCTTGCCGCCGGCACCATCGGCGGGCTTGCCATGTCTATCTTAGGAATCTTCCTCTATTTACCTCTTTTCACATTAAAAAAACAACCCTAACCTTAACTTTCCCCTTTCAAATAAGGATTACCGTTTATCATCAAAATATTTTGTATGCCAGTCGTTTGCATATTGTCAACAAAATGTCAACTCTAACATTCACCCTCCAATAAAGCAAAATATACTTTTGCGACCTCTTTAGACCTGTTCAAATCTTTCCTCTCAAAAGGAAAACACACTGGCTTCTCTTTCTGTTTAAATAGGGTATACTTGCATCGGTCCATTTCTTTGCCATCCATTTGGCAATGCCTGACAGATAAGTTGTGAGAAGGTCTCTGCCTCTCAACCCACAGAAAGCAGAGTTTTTTCACATTTTAATAAATATAATTATGAATAATTTTTTTAGTTATCTAAGATTACTTTTACTCGCAACGAGTGGAATGTTACTATTGTGTATAATCTTCGCCATGAATCCGGAATTAGCAGACGGCACGCTGTCCGGAAAAATTTGCTGGTTTCATTTCACATCTCTATTGTTAGCCGGTGGGGTTCTACTTATGGAATTCACAACAAAGAAAAGCCGTTTTATCTTTTCATTACCGGATGCCTTATTATTACTTCTGTTCGGTATCGTATTGGTTTCTTACGACAAAGACGAGAATCTTCAGCCGGAACGTTTCCTTTTCATCGCTCAGCTGGTTGCTCTCTGGTTTATGCTCAGAGGTGCTTTACAGGCGCATCAGGAATTACGACCGTTTTTCATTACGATCATCATATTTACCGGAATCGTTCCGGCCATCTGGGGGATCAGCCATACCATCAATCCTGCTCCCATCACCCATCCTGTCTTCAGGCTGCTTGAAACATCGCTGAAACCAGAGCCTTTCTATGGCTATATCGCAGTCATTTTTCCAGTCTGTCTGAACACATTACTCCGTTTTAAGAATTGCGACAAGATCGCTTTGTGGAAATCCCGTACTTTCCTGTTCTATTTCTCCATTCTCGGATCTACTTTGATTATCACCACCTTAATATTCAAAACAGACCAACCCGTATGGCTTGCAGCCCTCCTTTCCGGAATCTGGGTTTGCTGGATGAGGCTGATCGGATGGAAACAGACGAAAAAAGCCATACAGAAACACATCCAGCTGTTTGCTATCTCTTCGATTATCCTGTTTGTTGCGATCACGGCAGTCATTTTGGTCGGGAATATCCAAAAAGCCCAGGCCGGAGATCGCCGGCTTTTGATCTGGAATATCACGACCCAGGCTATCATGGAACATCCGGTAACCGGCATAGGTATAGGCGGCTTTCCAGCCACATACGCAAAGGAACAATCTGCCTATTTCGAAACCGATACCGCTTCTTCCAAAGAAAAACAAACCGCAACCTGTCCCCAGTATGCATACAACGAATATCTGCAAATAGGACTTGAGTTAGGTATTACGGGGTTGCTGTTCTTCATCTTCTGGCTCGCATTTTCCCTTTATTATGGGATCAGACACAGACAGATTGGAGCATCCGGCGGAATTCTGGCACTCGGAATCTTCGCCCTTTATTCCTATCCGCTCCAACTCCCGACCTACTGGGTTCTGCTCTTATTCCTGACCACTATATGTGTGACCAATCCGAAGCATAACAAGCAGCGAGCACAAAGGAGTATCCCGTATATCAGTGCCATCGCCGCCATTCTTACCTGCATTCTTTTCTACGGACAGAAAGATACCTACTATACCTATAGGGAATGGAAGACGCTTCAGGAATTATATCATAATCAGGAGTACGAACAAGCAGCCAGCCGGTATGCCGGTCTGTTTGTCCAGTTATACCACCGGACAGATTTTCTATATGAGGGAGCAGAATGTTTCTATAAGACCGGACAGCACGATATTGCCATCAAATGGTTGGACAGGGCATTAAAACTAAGTGCAGCCCCCGAACTATACTATGCAATTGCAAAAAACGAAAAGGCGATCAAGCAATACCAGAAAGCGGAAAGTTACCTGCTGGAAATCAGCCGGATTTTACCGGAACAGGGATATACCTACTTCCTACTCGCCAAATTGTATACAAACCCCTCTTTTTTACATCCGGACAAATTCCATAAAGCAGCCAAGAGGTTTCTCGCCTTCCAGCCCTGTACACAAAACAACATAACGAAGGAAATGAAAGAGGAAATACTGCAAATCATCAGGAACTGGAATTTCGGCAAATAACAAATAGGAATTGAAGCATACCGATATGCCCATTCAGCGGTATTGTCGTACCCCGGCATATCGGTACATTCATGTATTATTCCACAACCGGAACCAGCCGCACTTTCAATGTTTCCTTCCGACCGGCTTTCACATCAACATCAAAAACAATCCGGACAGAACCGGGATTCGGAGCATCGTAGCTATGCGACGGAACATTATCGACCACAGAGAAGGCGGCAGCCGAAGGACTGTCGATAATCACATGTAATTTCTTACCTTCTTTCGTCAATTCTATCGTGTGGGAATCGAGCAGCTTAGGAGTGGCGGAGGTGACCATCGTCCACCGGACAGAAGCTGGTTGGCCGGCAGCCTGCACCTGATCCGTTACCTGCAAATACCGTTCCTTCACAAGCACAACCTCGCGTGTCGCTTTCTTCAGATTACTACCGAACAAAGAAGTCATATCCAAGCTGGCTCCCAACCGTGCATCTTTCGTATAAGTAGCGAGAATCGGAACCGCTCCTTTTACCTGGTGCTTTTCTCCGTTTACCGTCAACGTATTATGCACAAAGTTATTATAGCGGAAGACATCCCAACGTTGCCCGTCCTGATCACCGTTCCACAGTCGTACGCCTTCCTTTTCCAGAGAATAATACTCCTGCATACCCAAATCCTGTGCCCAACGAACTCCCTGAGCTTCGAACACAAATGATCCGGCATCCATATGAGCATGGTTGGCCGAAGCCGTTCCTCCTTTTATCCCGACATAAAAACCTTCACCCTTATCCCATCCGGTACGGATCAGAGCTACAGGCACTTTTCCATGTCCGGTCCAGATTTTCGAGACAGGAGGCGTCACTTCCTTCATATCGAAGCGGGAACCATAGATCAAGATAATCGGCAGGAAACGCTCTTCTTCCGCAGTAAAATGCGTATCCTCGCGTGTCAGGAATATTTTTTCGTTCCAGAGCAAGGAAGGATCGCCTAATTTGGATGCATACCAGAACATGGCCGGAAAAGATTGAGTCGTTTCGCGTGCATCACTGAAATTGAAGGCAAGACCGGTCGTTCCCGCCATATACTGCATGAACCGGGCCGAAGACATAAAGCCCTCCACCGCACTCAGTCCTCCATCCGAACCGAGAGCCGATTCCAAAGCGGCGATTAGCATCACATTGAAACTCGTCCCATATCCCCAATAATTATACCCTTCCGGATAGTTGCCGTCAGGCGCGTACACTTTCATCGACAGAGGAACAGACGACATAGCCCGTTCAATAACAGCAGCCGCTTCTTTGCTGTCCGAATCCAAAAGGGCAAGGGCTCCATATACCAGCCCGGTATTGCAAACCTGGTTCCAGTTGTTTTCTGCTTTCAGGAACCAGTTATATTGTTTGTCGTTCGACGGAGCAAAACCTTTCTGAAGAATCGATTCACGTACCACTCTCCTTGTTTCCGGAGACAGCTTATCGAACAGCCAGTCATAACCGATCGCAACCGCCATCGTCATCTCGCCGACATCCAAGAAATGAGACGGGTTCCAGTCGCCGAAAGAGCAGACGGACACCATCTCCTGCTCGGCACGCAAGCGGTATTTATCTTCGCCGGTCATCCGGTATACAAACGAAAGGTCAAAAATACGTTTCAAAGCCTCACGGGAAACGGCCAACAGACGACGTCCCTCTTTCTTATATGTTAACGTCGGACAGACCAACAGCCGGTCGGCTTCTCCGACAATCTGCTTATAGACGCGCTGCATTTCGGGGTTATCTTTCAGGCTTTCTCGTATCTGCTGCTCCTCACCCTGCTTCATCAATAAGCGGGGATGGCCACTCACTCGGTTATAATCAAAAGTCTGGGCAACAAGATGGGTGCCGGCACATAAAAGGAGACAAATAAAAATGAGATAAAGTGTCTTATTCATAATATCAGAATTATTTGAATGATTGATGGGGATAAAGATAGGAAAATAAAATTATCTTCCGGACATTTCGGTCAACTTGAAAAGTATTTTTCAGAAAGAGGGCACCAACATCTCTTGCATGTTTGAAATATAAGCCTTATCTTTGCCGAAATTTTGAAGATAGAGTTTCATGACACAGAAAGCACATAAGGATAATCCAGCGTACTTTTCCGGTTATATGTCGGACAATGAAGCTCATTTTTTTATTTTAAAGGATTATCATTTGGTTATATAGGATGCGTTAGTTATTTTTACTAACGCATTTTTTTTGCACCTTGTGATCTCGTAAGGCAATTATAACATTCTATAAAATCAATAAATTAAACAACCCAAATTACTATGTCGAAAAGTGGTATCAAAAAGGTGATTGTTCTGGGCTCGGGTGCCCTGAAGATCGGACAAGCCGGAGAATTTGACTACTCTGGTTCACAAGCACTGAAGGCGCTGAAAGAAGAAGGAATCAGCACCGTATTGCTCAATCCGAACATTGCAACCATTCAAACATCAGAAGGGGTAGCCGACAAGGTGTATTTCCTGCCGATCACTCCTTACTTTGTTGAAGAAGTGATCAAAAAAGAACAACCGGACGGTATCCTGCTGGCTTTTGGCGGACAGACTGCTTTGAACTGCGGAACCGAACTGTATACCAGCGGAACACTGGCCAAATATGGTGTAAAGGTACTGGGAACTTCGGTCGAAGCGATCATGTACACGGAAGACCGCGACCTGTTTGTAAAGAAACTTGACGAGATAGCAGTAAAAACTCCGGTTAGCCACGCTGTCGGAAACCTGGAAGATGCCGTGAAGGCAGCCTACGAGATCGGCTTCCCGGTCATGATCCGTTCCGCATACGCATTGGGCGGTATGGGTAGCGGTATCTGCAAAGACGAGGCAGAACTGCGTACGCTGGCAGAAAGCGCTTTCGCCTATTCTCCCCAGGTGTTGGTGGAAGAATCGTTGAAAGGCTGGAAGGAAATTGAATTTGAAGTAATCCGCGATAAGAACGACCACTGCTTTACGGTTGTAAGCATGGAAAATGTAGACCCGTTAGGCGTACATACGGGCGAAAGTATCGTTGTCGCTCCTACCTGTTCACTGACAGACAAAGAACTGGACCTATTGAAAGAACTTTCAATCAAGACGATCCGCCATTTAGGTATCGTCGGCGAATGTAACATCCAGTACGCATTCAACTCCGATACTTGCG
>OGML01002159.1_pt1 | contig 14556 bp, 7 predicted proteins | sample 1572951 | NCBI WGS metagenome assembly OGML01 (sample SAMEA2581883, study PRJEB24529) | metagenome | biome: Human gut stool | place: China | collected 2011 | reverse complement strand
TGCGGATGTTGGGCAAGTTGACTCTAAGGATCTGGTTGTTATTGTCCATGTAGGGGCCCCAGATGGCATTCATGATGTAACTGTAGGTCAGAACTCTGCCGGAATTTTCCGCTAAAAGTGTAAGCAGCTGGTATTCGATCTGGGTCAGATGTACCTCTTCGCCCCGCAGGCGGATCAGTCGTTTCTCGAAATCAATCTCCAGATCCAGTGCCTTATACACATGACCGGGAGTCTGGGCGTGGCTGTGCCGCAGAGAAGTGCGGATCCTTGCCATGAGCTCGCCGGTGCCGAAAGGTTTTGTGATATAATCATCCGCCCCCAGATCCAGAGCGGAGACCTTCTCCTGCTCCTTGGTGCGGGCAGATATGATGATCACCGGAACATCGCTCCAGGAACGGAGTTTCTGTAATACCTCCAGCCCGTCCATGTCCGGCAGCCCCAGATCCAGCAGGATCACATTGGGGCAGAAAGAAGTGCTGAGACTAAGTCCCTCTCTGCCGTTTAAGGCATGCATGATCTTGTAGCCTTCCCGGTCCATGGTAGCGGTGATGAAATTACTGATACTTCTATCGTCTTCGATTAAGAGAACTTTGATCTTATTCATATCTGTGATCCATATCCTTTCCGGTATTTTCAACAGTTCTGTCTTATGTGGCTGAGTATACTTATTTTTCCGTAGCGACAGCTCCCACCTTGGGCAGTGTGAAACAGAATTCCGCGCCATCCGCATGATTCCGGCCACTCAGCGTTCCGTGATGGGCGGTGATGATGGTCTGGCAGATGGACAGACCGATACCCATGCCCTTGCGGGAATCCGAGCTCTGGGAATTGTTATAGATGCCTGTCTCGAACAGATTCTGTAATTTTTCTTCCGACAATCCTTTTCCGTAGTCTCTCACAATAAAAGATACATGCTCCGGATGATCTTCCACGATGAAATCAATGGGCAGGATGCTTCCGGAATGAACGATGGCGTTTTCCAGCAGATTGATGGTGACCTGCTCGATCAGCACCGCATCCATGGGGATCATCAGAAATTCCTCGGGGATCTTGACCCGGATGGCGGCATCGGGATAGCGCTTTTTCAGCTTTTCCAAAGCTTCTCCCACCACTTCCTCCACCGGTTCCTCTGTGGTATTGATGCTTAAGCTGTCTCCCTGGATACGAGTGACGGACAGCAGATTTTCCACCATATTCAACAGCCAGTTGGAATCCTCGTAGATGTTGTTCATGATCGTGCGCTGCTCGGTGGAGCTTAGATCGTTCTGACTTTCCAAAAACAGGGAGCTGTTGCCGATGATGCCGGTGAGCGGTGTGCGCAGATCGTGGGAGATAGCACGCAGCAGATTCGCACGCATTTTTTCCATTTCGGCCTCTGACAGCCGCTTTTCCCGCTCTGCGATCATCTCGGACTGGATGGTCATATGGGAGGTCATGGTACACAGGATCAGAGTGATCCCGCTCATCAGCAGGAAGGTGATAGGGTAGCCGGTCAGTGTGAAATTAAGCTTATAATACGGATAGGTGAACAGATAGTTGATCGCTATTACAGAAAAAAGGGTGCAGGCAATGCCGTAGCCGTAGCCCACCGTCCATCTGGCGATGATCACCAGTGCAAGAATGTAGAACAGTGCTACATTGGCATGGTTGTCCGGTACTATATGCTGATATAAAAAAGAGGCAAAAGTGGCGCACAGCATGCAGGCGGCACAGATCAGGATACTGATGGCGTGTCTGGTAAAGGGTGGTTTTAAGCGGAAGCTTTTCCGCGATGATTTTTTATCGGAAAGTGATCGGAACACGGTGTGATCCTCCATGAAATATTGTTAGTCGTTTTGTAAATTTATTATAACTATAGTACCATTACTTTGCAATGCAAGGTGTAAAGAAGTAGTTAAGGATATATGAAAACCGGTATATTTTCCCCTAAAGCTGCGGCAAAAGGCAGGTATCCTCAGGAAAATCCAAGACACAAAAAATAGGAACATATACTTTCGTTAGGTTGACATCAGGAAAAACATTAGATTAAAATGTAGTATGGCGGCGGTCCTGAAAGGGCGGACCGTCTATGTGGACAGGAGAGGAATAGGTTATGTTTCTGACAGGATTGGCACTATTGCCGGCCATCGCACTGGTGGTATGGATCTATAGACAGGATAAGGTGGAGAAGGAGCCGAGGGGATTATTGTGGAAAATATTCCTGTTTGGTGTATTGTCTGTGATCCCCGCCATGATACTGGAAATCATTCTGGATGAAGTATTTCTGGTATTTATGGATGCAGATACGCTGTGCTACGTGATCCTGGATAATTTTATCGGGGTGGCACTGATCGAGGAACTTTGCAAGATGAAAGCGGCCAAATGGGCGGCATGGAAGCATCCGGCATTCAATTATAAATTCGATGCCATCGTGTACTGTGTGACTTCGGCATTAGGATTTGCAGCCATTGAAAATATTCTGTATTGTCTGGACGGTGACATTGGGACGGCAGTGACCAGAGCCCTGTTGTCCGTGCCTTCCCATGCCATCGATGGCGTGATCATGGGATATTTCTTCGGTGTGGCGAAGGAGGCAGAACTTGCAGGCAATAAAAAACGCAGGAAACGCTACCTGAAGCTCAGCGTGTTCATGCCGATGATCGAACACGGTATCTATGATTCCGCATTGTCTCTGGATGCGGACTGGATCTTCGTTTTCTTTTTCCTGTTTGTGATCGTGGTAGATGTCTGGGCCTATAAATTTGTGAAAAAGCAGTCTGGGCAGGACCGGGAGCTGTCTGCATAAAGATTGCGTTAAGAACCCGTGAAAATTTTATAAATTCACGAAAAACGGTAGGACCGGGTCTTTGCTTCATGTTAAGATAAAGAAAACCTAAAGAAAGGAAAGACCAATATTGAAGTTATTGAATCCAAAGATCCGGCAAAAATTTGCAGAATCCTTGAAGGCGGTCCTGCCGGTAGTAGGGATCGTGATCGTATTAAGCTTTACTATAGCCCCCATTACCTCCAGTATCCTGTTGTGTTTTCTGGTGGGAGCGATGATGGTCATGGCCGGTATGATGTTTTTTACGCTGGGTGCGGAGATGTCTATGACCCCCATGGGAGAAAAAGTGGGTGCCAGAATGACCCAGAGTAAAAATATTCTGCTGATCGTAGTGTTATCTTTTCTGTTGGGAGTGGTGATCACCATTTCCGAGCCTGACTTACAGGTGCTGGCAACACAGGTGCCTTCGGTGCCGAACATGACGCTGATCCTGGCAGTGGCAGTGGGCGTGGGAATCTTCCTGGTCATTGCCCTTCTGCGTATGCTGATCGGTGTGGCACTGCCGCCGTTGTTAACTTTTTTCTACATAGCAGTGTTCGTTCTTGCATTTCTCGTACCGGAGAACTTCCGGGCAGTGGCGTTTGATTCCGGCGGTGTGACCACGGGACCCATGACAGTTCCTTTTATCATGGCTCTTGGTGTCGGTATTGCGTCCATCCGTAATGACCATCATGCGGCAGACGACAGCTTCGGTCTGGTAGCACTGTGCTCCATCGGCCCGATCCTGGCGGTCATGGTGCTGGGGCTGATCTATAAGCCGACCAATGCGGATTACCAGCCGGTGGCGATCCCGGAGATCTCTGATTCTGTGGAACTGGCGCAGCTTTTTGCTCATGGGCTTCCGGATTATATGAAAGAGATCGCACTCTCATTACTTCCCATTGTATTGTTTTTCGGTCTGTTCCAGATATTTGCCCTGCGGCTGTCGGGGAAGACACTGGCGAAGATCCTGATCGGTCTGATCTATACTTATATTGGTCTGGTACTGTTTCTGACCGGTGCAAATGTGGGCTTTATGCCTGCCGGTAATTACCTCGGTCAGGTCATGGCAGCTAGATCCTACCGGTGGGTACTGGTGCCGGTGGGAGCACTGATTGGTTATTTTATCGTAAAAGCGGAGCCCGCGGTTTATGTGCTGAATCATCAGGTAGAGGAGCTGACGGACGGCGCCATTTCGGCCCGCTCTATGGGCGTGAGCCTTTCCGTGGGTGTCTCCTTATCCGTAGCACTGGCGATGATCCGCGTGCTGACGGGGATCCCGATTCTATGGTTTTTGATCCCGGGCTATGGTGTGGCGATCGGACTATCCTTTTTTGTACCGAAGATATTCACAGCGATCGCCTTCGACTCCGGCGGTGTGGCGAGCGGTCCCATGACAGCTACCTTTTTACTGCCGTTAGCGCAGGGCGCCTGTGTGGCGGTGGGCGGCAATTTAGTCGCAGATGCTTTCGGTGTGGTAGCAATGGTAGCCATGACACCGCTGATCACGATCCAGATATTGGGAATGGTATATCAGTTAAAGCAGCAAAAGAGCGGTGCAGGTATATTTGCCGGTGCTGCGGATGCATTTGGTGCTTTGGATGAGAATGCCATCATTGAACTGTAGGAGGTGTGCCCATGAGTGAATTATATATGATGGTCACCATCACCAATCGTCAGCTGACGAGGAAATTCGTGGAATGCTATAAAGAAAAAGGCGCACAGGTCGGCAGTGTTACCGTCGGCATGGGAACCGCGGCGAATGAGATCTTAGATTATTTCGGACTGGACGGCATGGAGAAGAGCGTATTGTTCCATCTCGTCACAGATGTTGCCTGGCGGCAGATCAAGGCTGCTCTGCGTAAGAAAATGCAGATCGATCTCCCGGGAATGGGAATCGCATTTATCATTCCCGTGAGCAGTGTCGGTGGCAAGAAAGCATTGAATTACCTGACCTGCGGGCAGGAATTCGTAAAAGGAGAGGAGTCCACATTGAAAGAGACGAAGAATGAGCTTCTGGTAGTGATAGCCAATCATGGATATACGGAACTGGTCATGGATGCAGCGAGAGAAGTACATGCGGCGGGCGGTACAGTCATCCATGCCAAGGGCACCGGAACAGAGAATGCACAGCAGTTTCTGGGCGTGACACTGGTGCCGGAAAAAGAAATGTTGTTCATTGTGGTAAAAAGTGAGCAGAAAAATTCCATCATGCGTGCTATAATGGAAAAAGCAGGATTGGAGAGTAAAGCGAAAAGCATCGTATTCTCCCTTCCTGTGACGGATACTGCAGGCATGCGCCTGATGGAGGAGATGGGAGAGACATGACAAACGGCTTATCCGGACCCAGGAAGCAGTTCCTGGACGTGCTCCGGGTACTGGCAACCTGTGCAGTGGTGCTGATGCACGTACTGACGGGTGCGACAGATGTGACAGACGCGTCAATAGTGCCGGAATACCGGTCATTATTGCTGTCAGTTATGGATCTGGTGACCTGGTGTGTTCCTATATTTTTATTGATCTCGGGATATTTGTTCCTGAATCCGGAACGCACATTGACTTATCCGGTCATGATTAAAAAATATTGCAGGAGGATTGCACTGGCGATCCTCCTATTCGGCGTTCCGTATGCAGCTTCCGAGCTGGTAGTGGCGGAGCGGACCTTCCGGATCAGGATGATCCCGGAGGCACTGAAGATGACCCTGACGGGACATACCTGGTCCCATATGTGGTATCTGTATCTGATCTTGTTTTTATATCTGATCACGCCGCTTCTGAAAAAAGTGCTGCGGGTGCTGCCGGTGTGGGGTGTTGCGGCAGTGATGGCAGTGATCTTCTTAGGAAGCAGTGTGGCACCGTTTCTGAATAAGGTACTGGACGTCAACAGTATTCCGGTATTGCCGGATGGCAGTGTGTATTTCCTGTATTATCTGTGTGGATATTTCTTCGCGGTGAGAGAAGTATGTGTGGACAAGGCAGAAAGTTCCGGAACATCCGGGAAAGGCATGGAAGCCGGACTCGATACGGAGCCGGTCAGAGGGAAACGGACAGGGAATGTGTGGCTGATGGCAGCGGCAGTGCTGATGATGGGAATGATCCTCAGCAGGACACTCGCCGGATTCTCCATCCAGATGGCATACAATTATCCGTTTACAGTACTGCTTGCAGTGCTTCTGTTCGCTGCAGGATGGAATGGGGGAGGAGACAGCGCGGCTTTGGCTGCCCGGGAGAAGAACAGAATACACCGGATTCCCTGGCAGGAGGCGGGAGCCTTGAGTTTTGCCGTATACCTGGTACATCCGGTGTATGTGAACCTGTTGTATAAATTCGTGAAGATCACACCCTTTACGGTGTTGGAACAATGCGGTGTGCAGTCTGTAGCCGCGGGACAAGCGGTATTGATTTTGCTGTTGGCTGCATTCTGCCTGGTAGTGCTGGCACTGGCAACGGCTACCGCGTGGGTGTTGCGCAAGATCCCGGTGTTAAGAAAATATGTGCTGTAATCACTTCCGCTGCCAGCGCCCGGAAGCGCCGCAGGGCAGTACCAGCCCACTCTCGGTGACGGGGAGGCCGATCTCTTCGGCTTCCACATGACCGCCGAACTTTTTCGTCAGGGTGGAATTCATCATATAGGACAGCACGGCGGGCTGCAATCCTGTGGTGTAGGAATTGATCAGGAAGAACAGCGCATCATCGGATAAAAGCTGTGCGGTCAGTCCTACGAAATCCCAGATATTATCTTCTATTTTCCAGATCTCGCCCTTGGGACCTCTGCCGTAGGAAGGAGGATCCATGATGATGCCGTCGTATTTGTTGCCCCGGCGGATCTCACGCTCTACGAACTTCATGCAATCGTCCACCAGCCAGCGGATGGGAGCATCGGCAAGCCCGCTGGCAGCAGCGTTCTCCTTCGCCCAGCCGACCATACCCTTGGACGCATCCACATGGGTCACAGCAGCTCCCGCAGCTGCGGCGGATACAGTGGCACCGCCGGTGTAAGCGAAGAGGTTCAGAACCTTCACGGGGCGGCCTGCCTCATGGATCAGACCGGAGAACCAGTCCCAGTTCACTGCCTGCTCCGGGAACAGACCGGTATGCTTGAAGCTGAAGGGCTTCAGATGGAAGGTCAGAGGATCAGCCTTACCGGAGGCTTCCTTCTGAAAAGGCAGGGTGTAATGGATCGCCCATTCATCCGGCAGATGGAAGAACTCCCATTCTCCGCCGCCCTTCGCACTTCTGTGGTAATGACCGTTTTTCTGCTTCCAGCCCTTATGATCGTGGGGCGTCTTCCAGATGACCTGGGGATCCGGACGCACCAGAATATAATCTCCCCAACGCTCTAATTTTTCTCCGCTGGACGTATCCAGCACTTCGTAATCTTTCCAATGATCTGCAATCCACATATAGAAACCTTTCTGTGTGTATACTTTGTAACTAACTTTTATAGGACATAATAATAGAATATAATACCAGAAAGACTTTTTCAAGGAATACTTGCTATTGAACCACATTGAGCCATTTAAAGTCCTCTTCGGTCGATTCATGACATATTTGGGTCGATTCATGCAGCCCCTGGTTCCGCTGAGAGAAAGTGTGGTACGTTATCTTTAAGATAATGGGTATCACTATGCCCATCGGAAAGAGGTAAAACGCTATGAAAAAACGAGTATTGAGCATGTTACTGGCATTTATTCTCTGCTTCTCAACACTGCCCATGACAGCATTCGCACAGGAGGCTGATGCGGTGACAGAGCAGGAGGAACAGCAGGAAGCAGCCCCTGCGGCAGAGCCGGAAGAACAGCAGGTAGCAGTCCCTGCGGCAGAGCAGAAGGAAGCAGAAGCAGCTGCGGCACCGGGGGAAGAGACTCCGGTTGATAAGAGTACCACTGCGGCAGCTCCCGGTACGGAAGATTCCACTGCGGGCGAAGCCCCCGATACTGTGAAATCCACTGGTGAAAGCATTAGCGATAATGATGCCGGCACGCAGGACACCGCGGCAGATGATGAGAAGAAGGCAGCGGTGCAGAAGGTACAGGCACTCATTGACGCTCTGCCGGAGACAGTGACGGTGGAAAATGCAGAAAGTGTCAGTGCGCAGCTGGAAGCCATTGACGAGGCTATGGAGTCACTGACCGAGGAACAGATCGCAGAACTGGATATGACACGACTTCATGCCATTTCTGAGGCGATGAATGCACTGATGATGGTGGCGGAACAGCATACGCACTGTATTTGCGGCATGAATCATCAAGATATTGGTGATCACACGGCGGATTCGCAGGTGACTTTCAAGAAGCTGTGGATGGATAAAGGCACACTGAAAATAGACAATGACGCAGTGGATAAAAAGTCTAGCGATGCCGGATATTATAGTGGAGAGTGCTATGTGTTACCATCGGGAAACTATTATCTTGACAGTGACCTTACACTTTCCTGTCCCATTTACATAGGACAGGAAAGTAACCCGGATACAGAGGCTAAAGATGTGAACCTCTGTCTGAATGGTAAAAGCATTACGGCAGATGGTGATTTTGATACCATAATTTTGTTTTGCAACAATAGCAATGCGAAGATGGCTCTTTCGCTGACAGATTGTCAAGGCAACGGTAAAATCACACACGCAGATGGTAAGAACGGTTGCGGCGTGTATGTAGATGCTTTTCACAGAGCCACATTCAATATGTATAGAGGTTCTATTACCGGTAATAACGGGCATGCAAGCAGTAGCAACACCTCGACTCCCAACGGTGGTGGGGTGTACATGAACAACACAACTAATATGGAGAATAATGGTGGCATTTTCAATATGTATGACGGCACCATTAGTAATAATAGCGCAACTACTGGCGGTGGTTTGTTTATGTGTAACAACGTCGGAAACATTTTCAATATGTACGGCGGCAGCATTACCGGTAACACAGCAACCAGCAAGGGTGGTGGCGTGTATTCTGACGGCGGTAAAATTACTATGACTGGTGGCAGCATCGAAAATAATAATGCTCCTCAGGGAGGCGGCATGTATGCAAGTGGTGGAAGCGCTGCTATGTCTGGCGGCAGTATTACCCGTAACACAGCAACCGGAAAGGGAGGCGGTGTATATGTAAGCGAGGGTGGTTCCCTCAGAATATCCGGTTCGGTACAGATCACCGGGAATACAAAGGAAAGTGCTGCAAACAATGTCGAACTGGCTGCCGGTAAGACAATCACCATCCAATCCGGCTTGGCAGAGGGTGCATCTATTGGTGTGACTACGGCGAAAACACCTGAAACTGGTAACTATTCAAAGGTTGCTTCCAGTGCGGAAGGATATTCCCTGACTGAAGCAGATGCAGAACATTTCTTTTCGGATGTTAATCAGACCACCTATACGATTAAGCTCGCGGACAATAAGCTGATACTTACAAATACTGGAGATGGTACACTTCACTCCCATCCCATCTGCGGTGAAACCTGTACTCATAAGAATGCGGATGGCACTTTTCAGCATAAGAATGTGTATTGGGAAGCAACATCTACTTTGACAAATGATATGCCGGCTGGGTACTATTATCTGACCCAAAATGTTACATTGACACAATCATGGAACCCTGCAGAAGGAATGGTTCTTGACCTTAATGGTTATGACATTATCATGAATGCCAATAACAATGTAATCAACAAATCCACTTCCGGGACTTTTACACTGGCAGATTGTATGGGTGAAGGAGATAGATACGGAAAGATTACACATGGAAACAATTATACTGGGGGCGGTATAAGACTTTACACTGAGGCTTATAGAAGCTATACAAATAGTTTTGTAATGTATGGTGGCTCTATTACCGGAAATACCGGAACCTATCCGGGCGTATATTTGGAATATAGTAGTTATCTCCCAAGGACATTTACTATGTACGGTGGTGAAATCACCAACAATAAAAATACAAGCAACACTGGCAGTTTTAAAGGCGGTGGTGTATGTGTTGAAGGTAGTAAGAATATTTTCACTATGACAGGTGGTAAAATTACCGGAAATCAAACAGCCACCGACGGAGGCGGCGTATATGTAGCAGGGCAATCGAATTTTATTGTCAGCGGTGATGCGCAGATTACGGGGAATTCTAAGACGGATGGTACGACAGACAATGTTTACCTGCAATCGGTTGTTGATGGAACACAAAAACAGGCATATATCCAGGTCAAGGGAGCATTGTCTAACAATGCATCCATCGGCGTGAACGCCGGAACAATTGATGAGGACAGCTATAAGATTGTCGCAAAAGGCTCACAGTACACGCTGACGGATGATGACCGGCAACATTTTACAAGTGATGTCGCTGGCTATACACCGAAATTAGTGAACAACAGCATTGCGTTTACAAAAGGTACGTTGCATGAGCATCCCATCTGCGGTAAAACGGACTGCAACGACGGTCACAGCAATGCACTGTGGATCCCTTTGACTTATGATGCTACTGCGAAGACATTGAAATATGGTGCAACCGAAGCAACACGGGCACAGAGAACAAATCCAACTGAGCATTATGTATATACACTTCCGGCGGGCAATTATTATCTGGCGGATAATATTACGCTCGAGGGTTCAATTAGTATTAGCGGCAACGTGAATATCTGCCTGAATGGAAATACAATTTCCACAAACAAGTATTGCTACGGAGTCTTTCATTTTGCTGATTACAAGCTGACAGTTTGTGATTGCAAGAATACAGGAAAAATTTCAGTTATTAAAGCCGAAAAAGGGCAATCAGAAGTTGTACAGATTAGCAGTTCAACAGCATCGTTTGAACTGTATGGAGGTACCATCAGTGGAGGCTGGACCGGAGTGAAAACAAGTGGTCCAGTTAGATTGTACGGAGGAACTATTAAGGGTAATAAACAGGGTGTATTTTTATATCAAACAACATTAACAATCGGCGGTGATGCTAAGGTTACCGGTAATACTGATGAAAATGTATTGCTGCAAGGTGCTCAAACCATTATTATCGATAATAGTCTGACAGAGTATGCCCAAATCGGGATCACCACGTCCACTGTACCCACAGAGGATCAGAGTGTTTTGTTCGCTACCGGCGCGGCTAACACTGACTTGGATTATTCCAAGATCTTCATTCCGGATGTGAAGAATAAGAACTATATTGTTTCCAAGGATGAGGATGGCAAGCTGTACCTGGGAATTCATCAGCACAACTGGCAAGCCACTGCAAAAGACGATACGATTACGTTCACATGTAATGCGACCGGTTGTAATTTAGGAAGTGATTTTGCTACAACCTATACGGTTACTGCACCGACGGATTTGACCTACAGTGGCAGCGAGAAAGTTGCTACGGTAACAAAGGATGATAAGTATTCTGATGGTTTGGGCTTGCCCACTCCAGCTATTACCTATCAGGAGTTAAAAGCAACAGGAAATGTTGGTATTGAAGGAGCACCTAAGAATGCCGGTACATATCGGGCGACTCTTAAAATTACAAATTCTTATAATACAACTGCCACTGCAACATTGGATTATGCTATCACCAAGGCTCCACTGACTGTGACAGCGAATGATAATGAAATTACTTATGGTGACAGCCCCAACAATAAGGGTGTGTCCTACAGTGGTTTTGTAAATAATGAAAAAGCAGATGTTCTAGGGGGAACATTAAATTACACATACAACTATAAACAGTATGATAATGTCGGTGACAACTATACGATCACTCCCAGTGGACAGACCTCTGATAACTATGCAATTACCTATGTTCCGGGTCAACTGAAGGTCACACCACTTACAGCAGAATTAAAATGGAAAAATACGGAAAATCGTACTTATGGTGACAACAAAGGAAATGTTACTGCCAAAGTCATCAATCTGGTGAACAACGATGCGATCAACGTGACAGTCTCCGGCGGCAATACGCTGACAGCAGGAACGCATACTGCGCAAGCTACGGGATTGACCGGAGATAAGGCAGGCAACTATACGCTGCCTGTGAATGCAACCAGGGAATATACGATTGGTTCCATGGCGCAGAAGCTGACTTTCGCAACCTCCGGCAATGTAACGAAGACCTACGGTGATGTTGCTTTTGCCAATGCTGCAACGAATGATCGTGCGGACGGCAGTGCAGTTACCTATAAAAGCAGTGACACTTCCGTTGCGGAAGTGGATGCTGACGGTAACGTGACCATTAAGGGTGCCGGTACTGCCACTATCACAGCATCTGCTGAGGCAGTGGAGGGCAAGTATTCTAAGGGAACAGCGGAATATACTTTGAAGGTGGATAAGAAAACTCTGACTGCAAATGATTTAGAGTTCACCGCAGACAGCGTGTTTACGAAAGTTTATGATGGCAATACTGACTGCACAAAAGCTAAGGTGCAGATTAAGTCCGGGTCCAAGGTCAATGCAGATGATACAGTACCGGAAGTTACAGGTACCTGGGCTTACAATAGTCCTAACGTAAAAGATGCCATCAAAGTGACTTTTACTTCTAAGGAGACAAGCAGTCAAAACTATATCCTCCCTGCGGGTCTTATTGTGGAACATCAAGCAAGCATTATTAAAGCGGATCAGGCTCCGATAACAATAACTTCTACCTCTGCAACCTATGGCACTGATCTGACATTGACTGTTGATGGTGGCAGTGGCAATGGTGCACTGACTTACACGGTAGGAAATGGTACCGGTGCAGCTACGATCAGCGGTAGCACACTGCGTCCTGTCAGAGCAGGTCAGGTTACAGTTACTGTAAAAAAATCCGGCGGTGACAACTATAATGATGTCACCAGCCTTGCAAAGGTAATTACCATTAATAAAGCAACTTACAGTAGCCCGGTCAGCAAGACGGTAAATATAATAAAGAACCGTGTCGGTCAGCAGACCGGTACTTTGACGGTAGCAGACTTTTTCCCGGAGGGAAAGGTACCGGCGAGTGCTCAGATTATTGTTACTGCAACTCCTCCCAGTGGAATTGTGACCGTTACGACATATTGGGATACATACAAGGGATATATACTTACCTATATCGCTCAGGACAACATTACCTCCACGAGCGACCAGACCTGCGCAGTAACCATCTCTTCTGCAAACTACGAGAATATTGAGGCAACTCTGATCTTCCATCCTACGGACAAGACGACAGTTACGATCGAAGGTCTGACCTATACGGACAAGACCTATGATGGTAGTGCGATTCAGCCGACCGGTACATTGCTGGTTACCGGTGGCAACGTTCCTGCAAACGAACTGGAAGTGCTGTATGAGGGTACAAGTGCGAATGGTACGAACTATAGCAGCAGCTCAGCGCCTAAGGATGCAGGTACTTACAAGGTGACATATAAAGTGGCTGACAGCAACGAGAATTATACCGGCAGCGTAGAATACACCTTTACCATTTCTCCGAAGAATGTTACTGCGGGCATGATCGACACTATTGCTGCACAGGAATACACCGGCAGCGCCATTACGCCGGAACTTGTCGTAAAGGACGGCGGGGTTGCACTGATCTCCGGCACGGACTTCGACTCAAAGTACGACAACAATACAAATGCCGGTGGGAATACAGCGACTGTGACTATCAACGGAAAAGGAAACTACACGGGAACCGCAATCCGGAAATTCACGATCAAGCCGAAGGACATTAAAGGGGCAGTCATTACATTACAGGCAGACAGTCTGGGATATACCGGTCTGATGCAGGAGGTGCAGATTACATCCGTAACTCTTAACCAGGTGCCATTAACTACTAATGATTATTACATTGTAAATAACAGTAACGAACAGATCAGTGCGGATGCTTCCATCACTCTGACCATCGCTGGCAAGGGCAATTATACCGGAACAGCGACCACGACCTGGAAGATTACCAGGGCGACTCCTGCATGGGATAACTTTGACGTGACTCCAGAGCTTTCCCAGAAGCAGACCTACGATGGCAAACCGAAAGAGGTGACTGCTCAGCCGAAGAACGGCGTCATCGGTATGGGCGCGGTAACGGTGTGCTACGAGGGAAGCAACGGTACGACCTATCCCAGAAGTAAAACAGCACCCACCAACGCCGGAACCTATCAGGTGATCCTAACCGTGGCGGAAGGCAAGAACTACACCGCAGCAGAGATCGAGGCAGGTACACTGACCATTGAGAAGGCGGATCTTACAGTAGAAGACGTTACAGAATTCTTCGAGTACACGAAGAAGGGCGAACAGACCATCAACTTAGCGGAGCTTGTACCGGGCGCAAGAAGTTATACATCTGATGCATATACCAATGACAACGGAATTGTGTCCGGAGATATTACCATAGATGCGACCGGCCTTATGAAGTTTGCGTTGTCTGAACTGACGAAAGACAATATTGACAAAAAGGTGACCGTACCTGTGATCATTACCTCGGAGAACTATAAAGATGTTAGAGTTAATGTGATCATTTACATCTCTCCGGAATATCGGATCATTGACGGGGCAGGCAGCTCCTGGACACAGAATACCACAGGCACTGTTGTGATCCGCGGAAACGGCGAATTTTCCAGGTTCCATGCTGTAAAGGTAGATGGAAAAGTACTCGATCCTGCTAACTACGAAGCAAAAGAAGGCTCTACCATTATTACCCTGAAGGCAGAGTATCTTAAGACATTAGCTACAGGCAGCCATACCTTTGCTATCGTCTGGAACAATGGTATCGCCGGTACTAACTTTACGGTCGCAGCGAATACCTCCGGCAATAACAGTGGTAATTCCCGTAACGGTAGTTACCCCAAGAAAATCCAGA
>OGML01002155.1_pt1 | contig 14567 bp, 7 predicted proteins | sample 1572951 | NCBI WGS metagenome assembly OGML01 (sample SAMEA2581883, study PRJEB24529) | metagenome | biome: Human gut stool | place: China | collected 2011 | reverse complement strand
AGGCTGGCCGAGTGGGTGCTCTCCCCTTCCTGCGGCTCTGCCGTGGCCAGGTCGATCACATCCAGCTTGTTGAACCCGCGGGACTTGACCCGCACATAGCCGTCCGTGTTCCGGGCCGCTACCGCCACCAGATCCAGCGTGACCGCTGCCGCCAGCCCGTAGCCGTGCTGGTGGTCGGTGTGGTTGCCGCCCAGCTCCGCACGCCCCGGGGCCGAGTACACCTGCACCTGCCGCCCCGGGCCGAAATACAGCTCGAACTGCTCCAGCGCCGCGCAGTACCGCGCCCGCTGCCGGGCCAGTTCCTGCGGGGCGGTGCCGTAAAGCGCGGCAAGGGGTCCGTCCCACCTCCCTGCTGCGATCTGTTCCCTGAGTTGTGCGCTGGTTGCCATCCGCGATCCCTCCCTGAAACATTCAAACAGTGTTTGTAGGTTTGTTAGGTCTATTGTAATGCATCCCTTCTGTTTTTTCAATTTCTATCGAAGAAAAAGCGCGAAATTTGGCGTCCGGCTCAAAGAATAAGATGTACTTTTGTTGAATTTGCAGGCGGTTCTGTGGTATACTGGTCAAAAGACGTGACAACGAGGGAGGTCAAGCCGCCATGGCAGACGTTTACAAGCAATCCTTCAAACAGAACTACACGAACAACATCGAACTTTCCATCTTCAACTGCGGCATTGAGCGCTGCGCCCCGTCCAAGACCTGGGGTCCTGGCATCCGTGACCATTACCTGATCCACCTGGTGCTCTCGGGCAAGGGTGAATTCGAGGTAGGCGGCCGAACCTGGCAAGTCAGCACCGGAGATCTGTTCTTTGCGCGCCCCAGCCAGCTCATCCGCTACACCGCCGATGAGCAGTACCCCTGGGAGTACAGTTGGGTGGGCTTCAACGGTGCCTGCGCCCACAAGCTGGCAGCCCAGCTGCCCTTTACCGACGACGCCCCCGTACACCACACCAGCGACCCGGACGGCATGCGCGCCGCCCTGGCTAACATCTACTCCTCCCGCGGGCTGCAGCCCCAGGACGAGGCCGCCATGGTGGGTTACCTTTATTTGTTCATTGCCGCTCTGATGAAGGAAACCATCGCCGGTAAGCCGCACTCCACCTCGTCCTCCAGCCAGTATGTGCTCAACGCCATCAAATACATCCAGTTCAACTACTCCCACGACATCTCCATTGACGATGTCGCCAAGAGCGTGGGCGTTTCCCGCAGCCACCTGTACCGGGTGTTCATGCTCAATGTGGGCAAAAGCCCCATCGACTACCTCACCGAATACCGCATCAACGAAGCCTGCAAGCTGCTGCGTGCCGGTCACCTTTCCATTGCAGAGGTGGCCGTGTCCGTAGGCTTCTTCGACCAGTTCTATTTTTCGCGGGTGTTCAAGCGCGCCAAGGGCGTGCCGCCCAGCAAGTATTTTGCCACCCAGGCAGATGCTGCCCCCGCCGAACCGCAGCCGTGACCCGGCGCATTTCCACTACCAAAGGAGACTATGACCCATGCCCTTACAGAAGAACCAGATCCTGACCCTGCGCATCGAGCGGCTTTCCAGCGACGGCAGCGGTGTGGCCCACAGCCCGGACGGCGAGACCGTTTTTGTGCCGGGTGCCGCCCCCGGTGACGAAGCCGATGTGCGCATCGTAAAGGACTGCAAGCGCTACGCCTTTGGCATTCTGGACCATCTGCGCACCCCCTCGCCGGACCGCATTCCGGTGGACTGTGCCGTGGCGGGACCCTGCGGCGGCTGCAGCCTGCGGCATCTGGATTACACCGCCGAGCTGCGTGCCAAGCAGGAGAATGTGACCGATGCCTTCCGCCGCATCGGTGGGCTGGACGTGCCGGTGCTGGACATCTGCCCTTCCCCCGAAGTGGACCGCTACCGCAACAAGGTCCAGTTCCCGGTAGGAATGGACAAGAACGGTGCCCCCTGCATCGGCTTCTACGCCGGGCGCACTCACCGCATCGTGCCCTGCCCGGACTGCAAATTGCAGCCCGGCGTGCTCAACGACATCGGCAATGCACTGTGCAGGTTCTTTGCCGAAAACGGCATCCAGCCTTACAACGAAGAGACCGGCCGGGGCCTGGTGCGGCACATCTTCCTGCGGCGGGGCGCGCACAGCGGACAGATCATGGTGTGTCTGGTGTGCACCCGCCCGAACTTCCCCCACGCCGATGCGCTGTGCACCCGTCTGCGGGAGCAGTTTGCGGACATTGCCACCATCCTGCTCAATGTCAACAGCAAAAACACCAACGTGATCCTGGGCACCGAGACCCACACCCTGTACGGGCCGGGTTACATTGAAGATACGCTCTGCGGGGTTCCAGTGCAGCTGGGGCCGCTGTCGTTCTACCAGGTGAACACGCTGGCCGCCGAGCGGCTGTACGGCATTGCCGCACAGTACGCCCAGCTGACCCCGGATGACCTGTTGCTGGACCTCTACTGCGGCATGGGTACCATCGGCCTTTCCATGGTGGACCACTGCCGGGAGCTGGTGGGCGTGGAGATCGTGCCCGAAGCCATTGAGAGCGCCAAGGCCAATGCCGCCCGCATGGGGGATGCTGTGGCCGCAAAGAGCTGCTTCTTCTGTGCCGACGCCGGGCAGGCGGCCACCCGGCTGGCCGCCGAGGGCCTGCACCCGGACGTGGTCATGCTGGACCCGCCCCGGAAGGGCTGTGACGAACCCACCCTTTCTGCCGTAGTACGCATGGCTCCCCGCCGGGTGGTCTACGTCAGCTGCAACCCCGCCACCGCCGCCCGCGATGCCGCCTGGCTGGAGCAGAACGGCTATCACGCCGAGAAAGTGCAGCCCGTGGATCTGTTCCCCAGGACGAAGCATGTGGAAGCGGTTCTCCTTTTGACCAAACTCCATGTCGACCGGCACATCGAGGTGGAAGTGAGCATGGATGAACTGGATGTGACTGCTGCGGAAAGCAAGGCAACTTACAATGAGATTCGGGAGCATGTATGGGAACATCATCAGTTGAGGGTTTCCAATCTCTATATCGCACAGGTAAAACAGAAGTGCGGTATCATCGAGCGGGAGAATTACCACAAGGCCAAAAGCGAAAACGCCAAGCAGCCCAAGTGTCCGAAGGAAAAAGAGGATGCGATTGTGGAAGCGTTGAAGCATTTTAAGATGATCTAACAAGCAATCCCCAGTCTGCACCGACCAGAATCGGTGCAGACTGGGGATTTTTCAATCATCCGTTGGATTCATGATTGCATTCAGATTGTCTATCACGAATTCCTGTGCATTTTCATCGTAGACAACGCACGGATATTCTCCACGTACTCCTGTACGGATTTCAGTAGTGATTCCCATCGCAATGCCACTGGCAGTTGGAACCTTGCGACATTTCCCATCTGAAATTTCTTTCTCCTCCATAAGTCCAACTTTTACCAGCCACGTGGTGATGGTTCGATAAGATACCTTCCGCATTTTCTTTTCGCCCAAAATCTCATTTACTTTATAGCTGATTCCACTGGCAGGTATCGGTGTTTTTGACGGTACATATTGTAGCTTTTCTTCTTCCGTAATGTAAAACGGTTTCTTATCCCTCTCGGACACCTTTTTAGGTTCATGACCATCAAGCTGTTTTCTCAGGACATTGGATACAAAAAACAGGCATCGAGAAATCTTTACGTTATTCACGATGTCCTGTTCTGGAACCGGTGTTCCATCCAGTGGATTCAACCCATTGGCAAGGCTGTCAATACAGTCTTTTGCGCGTTGGAGTTTTTCCTGTTCAGTCATCGAGCACACTCTCCTGCACACTTTACATAATATAGGGTTCTATTATCTTATCAGACATTCAAAATCTTCTGAACTGCATACGGCTTTGCATACTTTATGTAAGCGTCACTCACATAAATTGTTCCATCTTCACGTGGTTCTTTCCACATAGCCGGATATACAACAAGTTTTACTTCTCGTCCTCGGTGCTTCGCTACAATTTCATTATTCGTAACAAGGAGCGTGCATCCTGATACTCGCAAAATCGATTCCAGCGGGAGCAGCAGTGCTTTCTGTCCCTCTACTGTTAATGAATCAGCCAACTCTCCATTTACTCCCCAATCGAGGAGTTCTAATGCAGCAAAACGATCAAGCAGACCATGTACATACTGATTTCGATAATGCTTTAAGCACTTGTGACAAGCGTTACCGCAGTCGCAAGAAGCCAAAAGCTCACGGATTCGATTCAATAACGTTTCAATATTGTCCGCTACGCTGACTGCATATCCTGCACCGCTGGATAAACTGTCGTATAGATAAACATCCACAAACGCCCCGGCATTATTGGTTCGGATTCGATACCCTGTAACAAGCTCTGTAAACTCAACATCCAATTCTTTGCTCGCCGCCAAACGAAATGCTTCTGCCAGCGATTGAGCCGCCCTCGTCAGCCAAGGATTATCCGTCCGATGAATGTCCATCTTCTGTTCATCCAGTTTGATTTCCAATACCAACATATCCGTAATAAAATCATATCCAATATTGATGTTTCTTGCATTTCTATGGTTGCACGGTTTCCGGGCATATTTCGATTTGTAGGGTCGCAAAACTCCATCCAATGTCTTTTCATTGTCACCCGGCATTGCTGCACCGCAATCCGGGCATACCATAAATCCCTTGTTTCCAAGTCCCTGATTCACCATAATAATTCGCTGGTTTGTGCGAGAAGCCATCCGGATATTCTTGCAGCCGGAAATCGGTTGGATATCCTCTGCATCCGGAAGTGTCGAATATAGCGGCGGTTGAACCGATGAATATTCCTCTTCCAGTTGTGCATCTGGTACTGCTTCTGCATTTTTAGGTGCAAATCCCCACGGTCGGAGCATTTGTCTTCCTTCCTCCAATGCACGATTTCCGCAGAACGGACAGGCATCCGGTCTCTCATCTGCAAGACCAAACCAGCCGCAATCCGGGCAAGTCAGAATATTCTTCAGATAATTCGCATCATCCATATAAGCCCTTGCAGGTGTCGCTGCTTGACCGTATACCCGATCACTTCCAGGACTATACATTCCTCCTATCTGATAGGTTTGTTTATCCACAACAATTGAGCGTCCCGGCGCATATTCACTGATTGCAATATCCAATCCACGATCCACCTCATAGCGAAGGATTCCATTCATATCGGAAATATAGGTACTGACCACATTTTTGGGGAAAGAGTAGGTTGGTATGATTCCTTCTTCATAAAGTGCATCCAGTAATGTTTTCTGTTTGTTCGCCGAAGCGTTCGATATTGCTTCAAACTGCTCCGGATGCGCGTTTCGCTTTTCTTTCAGGTTCTTTAGGCTTTCAGCAAATTCATTTCTGAAAGCATCCATATCCAGTACAGCGTTTGCTGGCACGAGTGCCGATTTTCGTGGTATCTTAAAGTCCTGTAAATAATCCATAAACTCATCCAGCACTTCATCCAGAAACAGCACCGCAGACAGTTCGTCCAAGCTTGAGTGCTTTGCGGCAAGGAACTCCTGTAATGCAATCATATTCAAATGCCGTTGCAATAACTTTTCGCTCCGAATGTCAATCCATGGTCGTCTTGGATCGCCACGAAACATCGGAACCGGATTATTGAAATATAGCGTATCGTGCGGTCCATCCTCACAGAAGGTTACAATAGTAGAAAGGCTTGCGCCTCGCCGACCTGCACGGCCTGCGCGCTGCTGATAATTTTCTCGCATAGGCGGAACATTTCTCAGCCCAACTGCTACCAGAGAGCCGATATCAATACCGACCTCCATCGTAGTTGTACTGCTAAGAATGTCAATCGGCGTTTCCCCTTCCTGAATCAAATCCTGAAATCTCAATTCATAGTGTTCTGTTTGGCTCCACAAATCCATCCTTTGATCCTTATGGGAAAGTTGCGCAGTATGCTCTTCCGTATCGATCACATGGATTTTATTGCCTCTCAACGCATCTACAACAGGTTTTCTCCAAAAATCCAGTGAATGATATTCTTTCTCGTTCAATACATGAGTTCCTGTAAAACCACAACTCGGACACTTTCCTCGCAGGAGATACGGTGTGATTTCAGAGCATTGTTCACACCGATACCATTTATGTTTTGCATCAAATCGGGGCTTCACCCGTTGAAGATCAACATACAGCCTTCCATTATCCGGTTGTGCCGAATCCAGGAAGTTATTCTTCAAAACTCTCCGCCAGACATTCAGGTCATTGGAATCATCCGTCCACCCCATGATTTCCTGAACGGTCTTTGTAAAATTCCACTCCTTTGCCAATCCGTAGAAATCATAACTGCGACGTACTTCCAAACGCACCTCATCTGGAATCGTATGTCCCAATGCAGTCGCATCGTCACACACTGAAATCATCCACGCATTAAAGAGTTCAAGAAACTCCTCATCTTCTACGGAGACACCGTTTTCTTCAAGTTCATCAATGCTATCAAATAGTGCCTGCTCTGTTGGATCAATCCAGCTCGTGGCAGAATCGTAGAGCGTATTATAACCGCCAGAAAACAACCGAAGCAAATCTTTTTGCATCTGTGTCGGCGCATTTGCAATAGAAAACCGCGGTGTATACTCACGATTTCGGCGAGTGCTGCGCTCATAATTGCTCAATGCAATGTTGCAGTCTGCGCCAAATTTTTCACGTTCCGGTTCATGAAAAATCTGTACATGATGTTGTCCTGCTGCAAGGCAAAAATAATCATAAAGATCGTTCATGGAACGCTCTGTTATGGATTGTTCCATATTGTAAATTGCCAATGCAAAAAGCTGTCGTGCCGCCATGATGTCCGAGGAATCCGACATATCACGCGCTAGCTTTGCTGCACGCTGCCGACTATCCGAGAACAAGAGAACCTTTCGTCCTTCATTTGGCAGATGTTCCGGATCATTATCTTTTCCACTTACGGCAGGTTGCTGCTCAAATTGTGTTTTTATCAAGTTGTAAAAAGACTGATTGCCACGTGTACTAAAAGACGTAAGCTGCGAAGACGACAGCAAGTGTCTGCAATGCGGACATGTTGGAAATGTCAAGATTCGCGGGCGATTTTTCTGTTCAAAGTTGCAGTAATACAGTTTCCGAAATCCTGTTCTTCCTGCATCTGAATCGTCACGGAAATTGATAAATCCATTCTTGATATCCAGATAACAGGGCCGGATCGCGTTCTTTCCCTGCTTTTCAGGAAGTTCATAATCCTCAGGCGGCAAATAAAGATGAACTTCCTTCATCTGCGAATCCAACACCTGACCGGGATAATGCCACAAATATGTTCTCTGGTGTGTTCCGATTGCATCATCCAGAACATAGCCTTTATAGAACAATGCTCCGCAACGCCGGTCATTATATAGTTCATATACAACACTGTGGCAATGTGGGCACGTTAAATGTCCATCTGCCCAAAATATCTCTCCCAACGTAAGTGTTCCATCCGTATGGGAATGCGGGCAGCCTTCATTTGCACAAGCGTAAACGCCTTTCATTCCCTTAAACAGCATGTGCATCCGTGCCGGGAACAAAATTGCACCTTTCTGATTTTTCGCAAGCGGAGCAATTGCCAGAAGAACACTGACATAATTTAGAGCTTGTTCGTCTTCAATGTCTGGAAATGCTTCCTCAGCAAGTTCCGCAAGCGATACAGCATTTCCTCGGCACTTTGAGATAAGCACATGAAATGGCTTATAAAAAATCAAATTATCGTACATCCACTGGCATGCTACCGCCAGATTTTGAAATGGCGCACTCGTCCCCTCAACTCCATTCCAAAAACGGTTCAATTCCTGAAGACAGGCTTCCTCATTTCCTTCAAATGCAGACGTATTTGCACACTGAAATTTATCCAGTGGAATCATTCTGGCGATTGTTGTATCGATCTGCTCTCTTTCGCCAGTCAGATAGCAAAACGGAATCGAACCATCTGCTGCCGTCAATTCATGTGCAAACTCATATACAGAGTCCTTATCTGTTTGATCTCGATCTGGCATACTGGCAGTCGTTAAGATGAATTGAACTCGCTCTCTCGTGATTCCAAGTTTGTGGAACAACCGCCGAATCAAAAGCGCAACTTCTCCACCTGACGAGCCACGGTACATATGAGCTTCATCAATCACGAAGAGTAATTTGTTATTTTTATCTGCGTCAAGCCATTCTTTTGTTTTCTGCCAAATTCCAGCCTCTCTTGGACGAAGAAGCATATACTCCAGCATGGAATAGTTTGTAATGAGAATATCCGGGCAACATTGCTGCATTTCAAATCGAGTGATCAACTCTGCATCTTCTGGATCTGGGATATGTCGTCCATTATGTAATCCCTCCAAAAAAGTGCGCATATTTGCTTTTGCCGGAATTTTTCCTTCATGCTGTAATGCTTCAAAGAAGACTTTTTCCGATTCTTTTTGAGGGAACGACATTCGAGCCAATGTCTTTTCAAGCTTTCTGTCTTCACTGGTCACTGGATCATTGCCCGGATAAGGAGTGCGTCCCGTATACATTCCAAATTGAGGGCGGCGCATACTTTCCCCGCAAACAGAACGGAAAATATTTACAAATTTTCTGTCCGGATCGCCAATCAGCCGCCGCAGTCTACTTACCTGATCTGAAACGAGCGCATTCATGGGATACATGATAATCGCACGAACTCCTCGCATTGACCATGTATCCGGGCTATTTTTTGCTTCTGCCGCCAGTTTTGCCATCAGTGGCCACATAAAACATTCTGTCTTACCAGAGCCAGTACCCGTGGAAACGAACAAATCCCGCCCTTGCACAGCTCCTTCAAGTGCTTGAATTTGATGAACGAATGGATTCGGATATACACCAATTCCCGCATCTGAGAGTTTTGAAAAGTAAGATTTCATCCAATCCGGGATTTGTGCATTTGCAATACCATTTTTTACACTTTTATAAGCCGGTGATGACTCAATAAAAGGTTTTTGATACAGAAGTCCCTCGTCATCCAAATGCTGTTCCACAGCTGATAGCAGAAGTGGTGACTTTCCAAAATACTGTGCCTTGATATAGTCTTCGAGATCATGGCGAAGCTTCTGATGAATCGAATTTGCTCCGTTTGACATTTTATCATTCCTTTACAAATTGGTATCCAATCGGTTCTAACGCTTTCTTTACTGCGTAGAACACATCTTTCGCAAAAATCCGATTGAAATCGTGCGGCAATTCAATGCAGGAGGTCGGCCAACTGTATAACTTTATAAAATCCAATTCTTCTGCGGGCATCAGATATCGAAGTGCAAGTGTAACAATAGGACCATCTTCATGATAAACTGCTACCGGCAAGGAATCTTTTGCCGCCAAAAGAGCATTCGACACCCTACGGTAGCGATGTCCATCCGTCATCCACGTCGGGAGTTGGCTAACAAAAGATTTCCCCTCTTTTTCTTTATAAAGATAGTAAAATCGATTTTCATTTATGCCCATACGGATGAGAGACACTTCGTGACTTTCTTCCTTTTGTCGTTGCCAGTATCCATATTTGAATGGCGGTTCCAACCGCAAAAATTCGACAGATTCATTTTGATGAAATAAGCTCCACTTTGCAGTTCTCATCAAGTGTTCCCATGTTTCAATCAATGTTTTTTCTGGAAGTTGAAACATTCTTTGCGGAGAGTTCATGGATTGCTTTTCCTGTGAAAGCAGATATGTTCCCTGCCCACTAACAAATCGTTTTTCTCCGGGAGCCATTCCTCTTGTAAACAAAATTTGCTCTGCAGTCGCACAAGAATATTGGGTCGGAGCCAGTCGGTATGACGTATGATAGAGCGTCCCACCATTGAGCTGAATCGTATAAATTTCCTCCAGCAGATTTTCGTAATTATAGCCAAAAGATTTGTGGAGATCATTGAATATGTCACAATAGCTTTCAATGAGTTTTTTCATTCGGGATTTAAAATGGACAACTGAAACAGGTTGTTCATTTTCTTCTACATCCCACAGAGATGCGTATGCCATCTGCCCAAGCATACTATAAGTCACACGCATTCGCCATTGCTCAACAGGTTCTGATGTTCCACGTTCAATCCTATATGCTTTTGCAATAATCGGAATCAAATTGTTTTGCAGTGTCATTCTTCACCACCGAGATATTCATGCATCATCGTACAAATATTCTTTGAAGGCTTACTTTCATCTTTCTCAAGCTGTTCCATCAAAAGGTTTGCTTTTCCCGCAATAATTGCAAAAGGTAAAAGTCCAAACAAATATCTGTATCCAACCGTGTCAGATGTTTCACCTTTCAACATGGATTCCATATTTGCAAAAACGCTCCAAAGATTTTTCTTTGCCAAAGTACTATATCCGAGACTTGTTAAGAAATTCTTGTGAATTGGCCGTACTTTCGGCATAGGAAGTCTATCAAAATCCGGACTGAGCTCGCTACCAACAAATACCGACGATGGTTTTTTATCTACCAAGAACTCCGTCGTCAGCGGCAACACATAATTCGATATTCCCATCGGCTCCACCTGCAAATCTTCTGCATACGGTGACAGCAAAAAGAAGAATTTACCATAATCAAAAACGGCCGTCGGAAGTTGTTGTGTCCACCCAGCACAGAATGGATTCATAATTGCAACCACATTATCCTCAGATTCCTTGCATTCCTTACAAACCTTTTCCGTATAATCTCCCACACACGATAATATTGCAACGGTTCTACTAAACAGCGTCGTCGAGAAAGCTTGTGCAATCGCCAAACCATTCGGACCTGCAAGCAACACCGGCGTTCGATATCTGTATGCCGAATAGAGATAAGCTGCTAGTCCTCTGGTATAGCTTTCCTGAACACCTGCTTCCTTCAAATTATCTGCCAGATACTCTATGACATCGTCTGAATTTTTTAGGACAGCAACTCTATCGTCCATTGATTTACCAGAAGTAAACGATGAAAATACTGTCACTGAAACCGTCTGTTTTTCACCTACGCGATTGATCTGCGGCAGAAATGCTTGTGCCGCAATAAAATCAGCCGCATCTTTTTGTGCTTTTGCAATTTTTTCTGCTACTTTTTGTTCTACTTCGGCAGCCAGCTGCTCACGTTCTTCCATCTGTTCATTTGATTCTTTCAGTTTTTGCTCAACTGCTTCATATTTTTCTGTCAGTTGTTCCACCCGTATTCTTTCGTCCTCTGCCGCATTTTTCCGTTGCATCAATTCATTTTCTACTTTTTGAATTTTTTCAGAATTTTCTTTTTCCCATTCGGTTGTCAATAGTTCTTTACAACGTTTCTCCAATTCGGAATTTTGCTGAATAATGCGGCTCAGCATTTCATCTTCAATATCCGTAGCAGAAAGATAAGAGTCCGCATTCTGTACAAACTTTCGAATCAGCTCATTCGCTTCATCCTCTGTACAATTACACTGCATCGCAAGTTCTTGCACGAAATCTTTGTTCGGCAACTCTTGCAAATACGCTGTGATTTGCTGATGCGCTGCATTTGTAATCCCCCGCTGTTTGGATGTCGCCCATGTCAGCCGTTTGCGCAGCAATGTCTTCAAAACATCCATAGAATCCTTGACATTTATTACTTTCGTCGGCATTCCAAAATTCAAAGCCGTGCAAACTTGGCAATCTCCTGCCTGATACAGCAATGAAGCAAACACCTCAAAAACAGGAAGTCTGAAAACATCCTGCTTTAATGAAATGCGATCCATTTTAACATCAAGATCTTTGGGATGGCAATAGATGCCTTCGTACTTTTTACCATTCCAATAAGCAAAGAGAACACCCTCGCAGTAAATTTTTTCAGACACTCCCGCAGTCAACTTTTTTATAATTTTCTCAGCGGAATCGCATTCCTTAAAAATTATAATTTGCGTTGGCTGAGACGAACTATAGCTAGTTTCAATAAAATCCCTACTCGGATCTTTTTTATTTGGAATCACATGCCAATCCCAAACACCAACATATCCTTCCTGAAAAGTTCCTGATTTCTGATCGCTGAACAAGTCTCTTTGTGTCGGAAATTCTTCCAGATAATCTCCCGTGATCTCATCATGCTGAATATCCGACAGCCTCTTTAGGCGCACATACCCATCTGCCCAGAAAACCTTACAAAGTGACTTAAAAGGATACTTTGCATCCGTTGTATCTATTCTGTTACCAATTGAGTATTTTTCCAGCTTACGGTATTTTGTCAGTTCACTCTGTTCTAAATTTAGTTTGCTTTCCAATTCATCCTTTTCATTTCTTAATTGAGCCGTGACATCTTTTTCCTTTTGTAAATCTCTCTGAGTCTCTTTCAACAGTTCCTGCAACGTTTGAATTTCTTTTTGCGACCGCTCCTTTTGTGATTCTAGCTGCTGTTTCCATTTTTCTTTTTCCGAATTGTCAGGAATTTTTTCTATGGGAGCAATCTCATATGTACCTTTCGCAATGCGCACCGCAATTTTCAATGCGTCAATCTTTTCCGAAGACCAAACAGGACGTTCCAATCGAAAATACAAATCCAAACAATCACAAAAAGGACTGTTTGCAAGCGCAATAACCCATGCATCATCAGCCAATACGCCTTTTGCTATTAAATTTGTCTGTTCTCCAACGATTTTATCCATCATGGACTGGATTTTTTCATTCAAAAACTTTGAGATAAATCTCATTGAGGAATTTTGAGCTGTTAGGCTAATTGCTGCTTCATCCGAAACTGTGTTTGGACGAAAACCCGGTTTTATTGTGCTAAACCCATTTGAGTTCGCCTGAAAGTTTTGTTTCAATTTTTTGGAACCAATTAGCTTACAAATCAATTCCACATCATCCGGCAATAGTTTTTCAAGATAGTTCATATTATTTTCCTCACCGCTGGCTCTTTAACATCACAATAAAATTTTTATAATATGCGAGGGCATCTTCTTCAATATAGCCGCTTCGTATTTTTTCAGAAATCCATTTTCGAGTTTTAGGATACTTCTTTAGTAACTCGACCGTTGCCCCTAACGTATGCGAAACCGGTATCTTTCTCCCCTGCGCACGAACCAGATTCTGAAAATTCACTGTATCGTCCGAACTCAGGACTTCGGAGTTTTCTTTCTTATACTCTGCACTCCAAACAATGTCCAATCCCTGTAAAATCAGAACACTCATGCCATATTGAATTGCATCAAGTTCGATTGAAATTTCTGCTTTCAATGAAATTTGTTCAATTACAAATCCATTCTTTTCAAGTCGAATCGTTCCATCAAACGGAGCAGTCACTCGTATAGTATGATTTTGCGGAATAATATTTTGCAATCCACTTGGTACAGGATTTCCATTGATATCAGAAATTGTCACCTTCGGTTGTTCTGCCCGTTCATTCAGTGGTTTCTTCCAAAGATATGTGTACTCCAGTACCTTCGCTCTACCCGTAGAAATCAGCTGCTGTCGCTCATTAACTTCAATCGAGCAAACTTTACCTCCGTCAGACGGATAGTATAGCATTGTTGCTGCCGGATAAGTCTTTGTCGTCGTTTCACCTTGTCCCTGAACGAGAAACCATGTCGTTTCCCCAGAGTTTTGAATGACATACGGTGATTGCACATATACTGGCCAAATTGGTTGAATCGAAATCGGCTGACTTGTAAGGCGGCAATGATAGTTCAAAAAGAATTTAGCTGCAGATTCCGTAAGGTCCGTTGCAGTAACTTGCGATAAGTACCATGTTGACCAAGAGATATTTCTTTTCAAAAGTTGTCTAATCGAAACACCGTTATAAATATTGTACGGTCGGACTCTTGAAAGCAAATAATACTCTTTTCCTACTATAACATCAGCGTCATCAAGAAGCAGCTTTCCACTTTCCGCATCAAAAATCGCACCACTCTCTCGTACACCATTTGTGATGCGTGGCCAATATGTTCTTTCAATTTCATCAGATGATATGACAGTGTACTTTTCACTGGGACAATCTCCAATTGGAACATATGTAAGAACGTCCTTATTTAAGCGTTCATACGAATATACAAATGGAGTCATCGATTTGTTAGATGGAACAATTGTAAGCTCCTTGCGCATCTGCTTTTTCAAAAGTTCTCTTGGAACCGCAACCAATCCCAACTCAAATGAAAAGCCCGTGCTTGTAATATTGACAATTCGGATGGGAAGTTCATGTTCACCAGCCACATAGGTATAGTTTCCTCCCGGACCAAATGTACGCTCCGGACAATTTTTGCTTTCTTCATATGCACTATGACGAAAATGCGGTGTCTGGATATCACCATCAACAAATCGTACATATTGTCCGCACAATTCACACATAAAAAGGCCACTGCGTGCAGATACCGATCCTCCCGGATGGCTACGGGCGACTTCTTCAGGTGTGATATGAGTCCAGCCCTTAGAAGACCACACACATACATGTGTTAGTGATGCCATAATAGTTCTCCTCATACACTTTATCGAACCCAATTATAATAGACTAATATTACCACTAATAGTCCAACAATGAAATAGAAATTCCAAACAGCCGCATTCTATCCAAATCGTTCGGTTGAAATTTGTCTGTTTTGACAGTTTTTCGGCACTTCAGCCTGCATCCACAGGATGCAGTTCACGGGTTTGGGTGTTCCCAACAAGTATTTTGCAACGCAAAATAAGCAGATGTATATA
>OGML01002144.1_pt1 | contig 14636 bp, 9 predicted proteins | sample 1572951 | NCBI WGS metagenome assembly OGML01 (sample SAMEA2581883, study PRJEB24529) | metagenome | biome: Human gut stool | place: China | collected 2011 | reverse complement strand
TGGCCAGGAAGTGCTTCTCGATCTTGGAATAGAGCGAGAACTCGACCATCTTGGGGTCGATCATCACGAACTTCAGCTGCGCGGGGTGTTTGCGGTACAGGAGCGAGGTGATGATGGCGTTCAGCCCCACGGACTTGCCCTGTCCCGTGGCTCCGGCGACCAGCAGGTGCGGCATCTTGGCCAGGTCGAAGACGTAATTTTCGTTCTGGATCGTGCGCCCGATCACCACCGGAAGCTCGGCCTTCGACTCCTGGAAACGCAGCGAACGCACGGCCGAATACATCGAAACCACCTGCTTGTCGCGGTTGGGAACCTCGATGCCGATGGTTCCCTTGCCCGGAATCGGCGCGATGATGCGGATACCCAGCGCCTTGAGGCTCTGCGCAATATCGTTTTCGAGGCCCTGCACCTTCGAGATCTTGATTCCCTGCGCCTGCACGATCTCGTAGAGCGTCACCGTGGGACCCACCGTGGCCTTGATGCGCTGGATCGGAATGCCGAAATATTTGAGCGTCTCCTCGATCTTGGTCTTGTTCTCGAAAATCTCCTCGTCCGAGACCTCCGAATCGGAAATGTAGTCCTCCAGCAGCGTCACGGGCGGCTTGCGGTAGTTCACCAGGTCCTTCAGCGGGTCGTAGCTCTCCGTGGGGATCGCCTTCTCGTCGAGCAGTTTCGCCTCGTTGGCCTCGACCGTCACCACGACGCCCTCCGGCTCCGCGGCGGGCGCGTCGTCCAGCACGGTGATCTCGGTAAAGGGCGCATCGGGATCGGACTGTGCGGCCTCTCTCTCCGGAACCTCCTCCGGGGCGGGCTCCGCAGCCACGGCGTCGCGCACCGCAGGGCGTTCCAGCTCGACCAGCCCGCTGCGGCCGATCACCACACGGCCCTCGGGACGCGAAAGGTCCACCTCGATGAACTCCCCGTCCTCCGCGGGAGGGGGCGTCTGCTCCGCGGCAGTCTCCCCGGCGACGGGTTTCCCGTCGGGCGTCAGTTCGAGGAAGGGATTTTCGTCCTCTTCCGGCACGGACTTCCGAGCCGCAACGGGCTCCGACGGACGTTCCACACGGATCGGGGCGGGTTTTTGCGCCGCGGGTTCCGCCGCTTTCGACGGCGCGGGCTGCGGTGCGGCCGCCTTCGGCCCGGGTTTCGGAGCCGGTTCGGGAACATCCTCCGCAGCCCCGTCCTCCCCGGCCGCACGTCCGTGCAGCACGACTTTGTGCTTGAGGATCTCGACGACCTTCCCGCTCTTGTCGACCACGACGTTGCCCGCCTCGTTGACCTTGTTGATGAAGTTGCGGTTGATGAAAACACCTGTCAGTATCCAGCCGCCGACAAGCAGGATCAGCGTTCCGAAAGCCCCGATATGCGTGCGCAGCAGGGCCGAAGAGGCGATGCCGAAAGCGCCGCCCCACCCCGTCGAGCAGCAGAGGCTCCAGCGGTTGGCGAAGGCGAATCCCAGCGTCAGCGACCCCAGGATCATAATCAGAAACAGCGAAAGGATCGAATGGTTGAACAGCAGCGGCCGCTGACGGACGATCCGCACGCCGACCAGCACGATCATCGCGGGAATCAGGATGCCGAAAAGCCCGAACGAATGATCGACCAGCAACATCCCCAGCCGCGCTCCGGCCCAGCCGCAGAGATTTTCCGGTTCGATGCCGAGCGTCACCCGTTCCTCGACCGATTTTTGCAGCCCGCTCTGGTCGGCGGCCCAGCTGAAAAACGAAAAGAACACCGCAGCGGCGGCGAACAGACCGATGAACAGCAGCAGCAGTCCGGCGATCCAGCGCGCACTGTCGCTGTTGGAACGCTGAACGGCCTGCCGGCTGTTGGAGGATGTATTTTTAGATGCCATTCCAGAATGTCGCTATTATCGAGCGAAGGTACGAATTTTTTCCGACAATTCCGAAGGCGCCGCAAACTTTATCAATCGCCCGGAACGATTCCGGCCGGAAGCGTTCCCGCCCGCGAATGGGGGGGGGCGGAGCCGGGAGCGTCTTACAGGTACGCCGCAACCTTCCGTTCGAGACGCAGGCGGTAAAGCTCGTCGGCGAAGGTGCGGAACGTGAGCGCGGGGCGGTTATCCGCCGAAGCGCGCAGGCCGTAGCGGTCCAAAAGCTGCCCGACGCGGCGGGCGACGGCGGGCGACGGGTCGACGATCGCGGCCCGTCCGTCGACGATGCGTTCCATCACGGGCGTCAGAAAGGGATAGTGCGTACACCCCAGCACGATCTGGTCGGCGCCCCGCGCCAGCATCGGCTCCACGGCGGCGCGCACCGCGGCTTCGGCCTCGGGCGTATCCTCCCGGTCCCCCTCGACCAGCTCCACGAAACCCGTGCCCGGGTAGGTCAGGACTTCGATGCCGCTGCCGTACCGGGCGGCCGTGCGGCGGAACAACTCGCCGTCGAGGCTCCGTTCGGTGGCCAGCACCCCCACCACCCCGCTGCGGGTCGCCAGGCAGGCCGGTTTCACGGCCGGCTCCATGCCGACGATGGGCATACCGGCGTATTTTTCGCGCAGGAAGCCGATGGCCGCGGCCGTGGCGGTGTTGCAGGCCACGACGACCATCTTGCAGTCCAGCTCCACGAGCCGCGCCACGGCGGCGTCGGCCAGCGCCTGCACCTCCTCGCGGGGCCGCGAGCCATAGGGGCAGTTGGCGCCGTCGCCGAGGTAGGCGAGCGATTCGCCGGGCAGCGCACGCCGGATCTCGCGCCAGACGGTCAGTCCGCCCAGCCCCGAGTCGTAAATGCCTATGGGTCTGTTGTCAGCCACGGTCGGAGAAAGTTTGCACGATATGTTCGACCAGCTCGTCGTCGGACATCGGGTCGCAGTCGACGACGAGCGAAGCCTGCGCGTAGAACGGTTCGCGGGCCGCCATGTCGCCGCGCATGAAGGCCACCAGCTGTTCGTCGTCGAGACCTTGCAGACGGGGCCGCTTGCGGCGTCCGTAGGGGCTTAACCGCCGGGCGATCTGCTCCGGCGAGCGGCGCAGGTAAACCGTATGCCCGACGGCGTTCATGCACGGCATGTTATCGCGCCACGTGGGCAGCCCGCCCCCCGTGGAGACCACGGCGAAGGAGGCTCCGGCGATCACCTCGTCGAGGACCCGGCGCTCCGCCTCGCGGAAACGCTCCTCGCCCTCGTAACGGAAGACGTCGGCCACGGAGGCGCCTTCGCGCTCCTCGACCAGCGCGTCGGTGTCGATGAAATCGACGCCCAGACGCCGCGCCAGCTTGCGTCCGAGGGTGCTCTTGCCGCAGCCCATATATCCGACCAGAAAGAGAGGTTTCATCGCAGGCGGTTCGTTAAAACAGGTTCAGCTGTTCGGGGTCGATCATCTCGCCGGCGTCGCCTTTCGGACGCTCCACCTCGAACTCCACGCCTCCGACGATCGTTCCGGCCGAGGGCTGGCCCGCCGAAGCCTTTCCCGGGGCGGGCTTGGCGCCGAGCGGCTCCTTCAGGGCGGATTTTCCGGAAGCTTTCCCCTCTGCCGCAGCGCGTTGCGCCGCGTCAGCTGAAGCGTCCGTCAGCTGACCGTCGTCAAGCGACTCATCCTCCGAAGGTTCCGGTTCGGGAGGCAGTTCGGACTCGATCATCCGCAGCCGGTCCACGTCGTAGGTCGTCAGGCGTTTGCCCTTGGCGCGGTGGCTCTTGACACCCACGAACTCGTCGACGTCGATCACATCCGCGGGCCGTGAGGCGTGCGCCCCCTTGTAGGTGATCTCCAGTTTGGCCCCGGCGCGGTCCGTCACGCAGATGAAATCGGCGTCGGCGTCGAGGAAATCCTGAATCTTGTCCGACATCTCGGCCGTGAAACGCTTCATGTAGTAATACTTCTGGCCGCGGTCGTAGTAACACAGGCTGTAAACCCGGTCGGACTCGTAACGCGCCACGAGGACCGTGTCGTCGGGGAAGTGCTGCATCAGGTCGTAGCCCGTGATGTAGTACTGATTCTTCGAGGTCCAGACGATCAGGCGGTCGTCGCCCTTGAACTCGCCGAGCAGCTTGCCGCGCCCGTCGGCGTTCAGCCGGCGGACATCTTCGTCGAACCAGATGTCCTGCCCCCCGAGCGTCGAGGTGCCGCGCTCCTTCAGCACGATCTTGTGGATGCCGTAGCGCGAGAACAGATTGCCCTGGCTCTGGCGCCCCTTGATGGCGAGGGTCGAGAAATCGAGATCGACGATCACCTTCTTCAGGCGCGGACGGGGCTTGAAGTAAACCTTCAGCACCTCGGCCTCACCGTTCGGATTGACAGACATATACAGTATCTCGCTCTTGGCGGTTCCCTTGGTGATGTCGTACTCCTTGTCGCGCGTGATGCCCTTGATGGCGCAGCGCTTCATCATAATCGCGCCGTTCTTCCCGTCGCGGTAGAGAACGTTGTAGATCGTGCGGTCGTCGTTGCGCTTGAAGACCCCGATATAATAGATGTTTTTATCGAAGAAGGCCTTGTCCGAAACCTTGGTGATCACGTAACGCCCGTCTTTCGTGAAGACGATCACGTCGTCGATGTCCGAGCAGTCGCAGACGAATTCCGCGTCCTTCATGGATTTGCCGATGCCGAAGAACCCTTCGGCCCGGTCCACGTACAGCTTGGCGTTCGTGACGGCCACCTTCGTCGCCTCGATCGAGTCGAATTCGCGCAACTCGGTGCGACGCTCCCTGCCCTTGCCGTACTTGTTGCGGATGCGCTCGTAGTAGGCCACGGCGTATTCGGTGAGGTGGTCCAGGTCGTACTGCGTCGACTTCAGGTCCTCCTCGATCTGGCGGATCTCGTTGTCGGCCTTCTCGCTGTCGTAACGCGAAATACGGATAAATTTCAGCTCGGTGAGCTTCTGCACGTCTTCAAGCGTCACTTCACGTCGCAGCCGCATCTTGAAGGGTTCCAGACCCCTATCCACGGCGGAATAAGCCTCCTCGCGGCTCTTGCACCCCTCGATCAGCTGGTAGAGCCTGTTCTCGATGAAGATGCGTTCGAGCGAGGCGGCGTGCCATGCCTCGCTCAACTCGCCCAGCCGGATTTTCAGCTCCAGCCCCAGCAGCGACTTGGTGTGCTCGGCCGAGCGGCGCAGGATCTCCGAAACCCCGAGGAAATGCGGCTTCTCGTCCCAGATGACGCACGAGTTCGGGGCGATCGACACCTCGCAGTCGGTGAAGGCGTAGAGCGCGTCGATGGTCTTGTCCGACGACTCGTCGGGCGAGACCTGAATGACGATTTCGACCTTGTCGGCCGTATTGTCGTCGACCTTTCGGATCTTGATCTTGCCCTTGTCGTTGGCCTTGATGATCGAATCCTTGATCGACTCGGTGGTCGTGGTATAGGGAATCTCGGTGATGGCAAGCGTCCGTTTGTCGATCTTCGAAATCTTCGCCCGCACCTTCACCGTGCCGCCGCGAAGGCCGTCGTTATAGCGGCTCACGTCGGCCATGCCGCCCGTCGGGAAATCGGGGTAAAGCTGGAAATCACGTCCCTGGAGGTGCGCAATGGCGGCGTTGATCAGCTCCACGAAGTTGTGGGGCAGGATTTTCGAAGCCAGTCCCACGGCGATGCCGTCGGACCCTTGGGCCAGCAGCAGCGGGAACTTGATGGGCAGCGTAACGGGTTCCTCCTTGCGGCCGTCGTACGACAGCATCCACTCCGTCGTCTTCTTGTTGAAGACCACGTCGAGGGCGAATTTCGAAAGACGCGCCTCGATATAACGGCCCGCGGCGGCCTCGTCGCCCGTGAGGATGTTGCCCCAGTTGCCCTGACAGTCGATCAGCAGGGCCTTCTGCCCCAGCTGCACCAGCGCGTCCTTGATTGACGCGTCGCCATGCGGGTGGTACTGCATGGTCTGGCCCACGAGGTTGGCGACCTTGTTGTAACGGCCGTCGTCGACGACCTTCATCGCATGAAGGATACGCCGCTGGACGGGTTTCAGTCCGTCCTCGACATGCGGCACGGCGCGTTCGAGGATCACGTACGAGGCGTAGTCCAGGAACCAGTTCTTATACATGCCCGTGAGCTTGCGGACGCCGCCCTCCTCCTGCGTCAGGCGGTCGAATTTGCCCGCCTTGGCCGGAGCCTCGGCCACAGGCGTTTCGTCCGTCGCGTCGTCCGCGGTTTCGGGAGTCGAGGCGTCCTCGTTGAGCGCTTCGTCGCGCCCCGTCTTATCGTTCTCTTCCGCCATGAAATCGGAATTTTTAATTTTTAATTCTTAATTTTTAATTAATCGCAAGGTCCTGCTCGACGATGTCCTCCTCGATGCGCAGGTTGTCGATGATGAAGCCCTGACGTTCGTAGGTGTTCTTACCCATGTAGAACTCCAGCAGGTCGTGGATCGGGTCGTCCTTCGTGATGCGGACCTTGTCCAGGCGCATATTCTCGCCGATGAACTCCTTGAACTCGTCGGGCGAAATCTCGCCCAGACCCTTGAATCGCGTGATCTCGGCGTTCGCGCCGCACCGGGCCACAGCCTTCAGGCGCTCCTCCTCGGAATAGCAGTAGAGCGTCTCCTTCTTGTTGCGCACGCGGAACAGCGGGGTTTGCAGCACGAACAGATGCCCCTGGCGGATCACCTCGGGGAAGAATTGCAGGAAGAAGGTCATCATCAAGAGGCGGATGTGCATGCCGTCCACATCGGCATCGGTGGCGATGACGACCTTGTTGTAGCGCAGGTTGTCCATGTCCTCCTCGATGTTCAGCGCCGCCTGAAGGAGGTTGAACTCCTCGTTCTCGTAGACCACCTTCTTCGTCAGCCCGTAGCAGTTCAGCGGCTTGCCGCGCAGCGAAAAGACCGCCTGCGTACGCACGTCGCGGCTCTTGGTGATGGAGCCTGACGCCGAGTTGCCCTCCGTGATGAAGATCATCGACTGTTCGGCCAGCTCGTTGCGATCCGTGCGGTGGATCTTGCAGTCGCGCAGTTTCTTGTTGTTCAGGCTCACCTTCTTGGCCGTCTCGCGGGCCTTCTTCTGGATGCCCGAGATCGCCTTGCGCTCCTTCTCGTTCTCGACGATCTTCCGCTGGAGAATCTGCGCCGTCTCGGCGTGCTTGTGCAAGTAGTCGTCGAGGTGCTTGGTGAGGAAATCGGCCACGAAGTTGTTGACCGAGACCCCCGGTTCGACCTCCTTCGAACCGTACTTGGTCTTCATCTGGTTCTCGAAGATCGGGTCGGTGACCTTGATCGAAATGGCCGCGATGATCGACGTGCGGATGTCCGACGGGTCGTAGTCCTTGTGGTAGAATTCCTTGACCGTCTTGGCGACGGCGGCGCGCAGGGCCGTCTGGTGCGTGCCGCCCTGCGTGGTGTGCTGGCCGTTGACGAACGAGTCGTAGCTCTCGCCGTAGCCCGTGCCGTGGGTGATCACCACCTCGATGTCCTCCCCCGTGAGGTGGATGGGCGGGTAGAGCGGGTCCTCGGTCATGTTGTCGTTCACGAGGTCCAGCAGACCGTTTTTCGAAACGTAGCTCTTGCCGTTGAAATTGAGCGTCAGACCCAGGTTCAGGTAGCTGTAATTGCGGATTTTCTGCTCGACGTATTCGAGGTTGTAGGCATATTCGCCGAAAATCTCCTTGTCGACGCGGTACGAAATGAACGTGCCGTTCTTCTCGTTGACGCCGCTCTCCCACCTGTCGCTCACTTCGAGACCCTTGGCGAAGGTCACCGTACGGGCCTCGCCGTCGCGGACCGAACGGGCCGTAAACTCTTCGGAAAGCATGTTCACGGCCTTGACGCCCACGCCGTTCAGGCCCACGGTCTTCTTGAAGGCGTCGCCTCCGTACTTGCCGCCCGTGTTCATCTGCCCGACGGCCGCCGCGAGCGACTTGAGGGGGATGCCGCGGCCGTAGTCGCGCACCGTAACGACGTTGTCGGCCAGCGTGATGTCGATCTGCCGGCCCGCGCCCATGATGAATTCGTCGATCGAGTTGTCCACGACCTCCTTGATCAGCACGTAGAGCGCCTCGTCGGGCTGCGAACCGTCGCCCACCACGCCGACGTACATGCCGGGGCGCAGGCGGATGTGCTCCCTCGGCGAGAGGGTCACGATGGCGTCGTCGCCGTAATTGTTTGCGTTCGAGTTGGTATTATTGAGTAAATCTGCCATAACTTAATTAAGGTGAAAGGTGAAAGGTGAGAAATTAAAAAATCGGCGGGAAGTTCAACGCAACTTTTTTTGAATTTTTCGTGTTCCAACCTTTATTTGCGACATTTCACTTTTGATCTTTCACTTTTAACTTTTCGTTTCTCACTTCTCCCAGCGCCGTGCACATCCGTTCATGCACCTCCTGCATCAGTTCATGCGTCTCCAGCGCGGCGACCCGTTCGGCCGGAACGGGAGGCAGCACGCGGACGGTGATCCGGTTGCCCCAGTTGAATGCCAGGTTCTTTTTGATCAGCGTCTTGGTTCCGTCCAGCACCACGGGAAGGATCTCCGCGCCGGCCTCCTTGGCCAGCGTGAAGGCCCCGGCCTTGAAGCGGTGGATCTCACCGTCCTTCGAGCGCGTGCCCTCGGGAAAAATCGCCACCGAAGCCCCGCGCGAAATCCACTTTTTCCCGTCGCGGACCAGCTGTTCCAACGCCTCGGCGGCGTGGCCGCGGTCGATGCAGATGTCGCCGTGCAGCAGGAGGAACTGGCCGAAGAAGGGCGTTTTGAAGACCTCGCGCTTCGACACCCAGCGGAAATTGAGCGGAATGTAGTAGAGCGCCGGGATGTCGGTCACCGTGTTGTGGTTGATGACGATGACGTAGCTCTTCTTCCGGTCGATCAGTTCGCGGCCGATGACCCGCTGCCGCCAAAAGGGCGGCAGGAAGAAGAAAATCCGCACCAGGATGCGCGACAGTTCATGCACCGTCCGGCGCCCCCGGTCGAAGGGATAGCAGACGACCAGCGCAAGGGCCGACAGAATCATAAAAAGCGTGCACAAAAGCACCAGCAAAAGGTAGTATAAAGCACTTAACATACGATCATCGTTCTATTACAGCATTTGTAAAACAGACTGTCCGAACCCGCGGCCGCGGGCCGCGTCCACAAATCCGGCCCGCCCCGGATTCCAGCCTCCGGGAGGGACCCGGCAAAGGGCGCAGCCGGTTGAAAAAAGCCCGTATCAGACGTCCGGGGACAATTAGCCACATTAATTCAATTTGCAAATTTAGGAATTATTTCCCGGGATTCCTACCCCGCCAGTCGGCGAATTTTCAACAAAATATTCACGGCGTCTGTTTTCTGGAGGCGAAAAAGCGGGACCGCGAAAAAAAGTTACGGAAAAATTTGGTTCGCAGCCGGGGGGGGGTATCTTTACACCCGGAAAACACCCCCGCAAGAACCGCGGGCCTCCATATACATAAGTATCGAAAATTTTCTGAAATTTACAGTACTATGTCTTGCATAGTATAAATATTATTACATATCTTTGCACTGACAAATAAAGTGCAAAACAGAATATTATGAAAAGACTGATCCTCCTTATCGTAACGCTCGCAGCGGCCGCGACCCGGCTCTTTGCGGCGCACCTCTGCCCCTCGACGGGCCGCGTGGTGGACGAACAGGGAAAAGCCGTCGAATACGCAACGGTCGTCCTGCTGAAAGGAACCGAGCAGGTGGCCGGCATGGCCACCGACGCAGAAGGACGCTTCGCGCTGAAAGCAGCTCCCGGCGAATACACGCTCCTGATTCAGTACCTCGGATTCGACCCCGTGAAAAAGCCGGTGCGCGTGGAGCAGGAGAACCATCTGGGCGATTTCGTGATGCGGACCTCGGCGACCGGCATCGAAAGCGTGGAGGTAAAGGCCCGGCTGGTGCGCCGCGAGGCCGACCGGTTCGTGGTCGACGTGGCGAACGCCCCGGCGGCCATCGGCAAGGACGGCATCGAACTGCTGGAACGCGCCCCCGGCGTATGGATCGACGGGGAGAAAATATCAATCAACGGCAAGAGCGGCTCGAAGGTCTACGTCAACGACCGCGAACTGCGCATGGAGCCGGAACAGCTGCTGACCTACCTGCGGTCGCTCCGGGCCGAGGAGATTCAGAAAATAGAGGTCGTGCCCACCTCGGGCGCCGACTACGATGCCGACTCGGCGGGAGGCATCATCCGCATCACGCTCAAAAAACGCCGCGAGAACGGCGTCAACGGCTCGGTGGCGTTCAACACGACGCAGGGAGAGATCGTACACAGGTACAATCCGTCGGCCAACATCAACCTGCATTCGGGCCGCGTGGACTTCTACGCCTCGGCATGGGGATCTTTCGGAAAGGACGAGACGACCACCGGCGAGCAGACGCGCTACGAGGCCGCGGACAAGGAGCTGAACGCACATTCGTCGATGAAAGGCCGCAACCGCAGCCTCGGGGCCAGCGCCGGCGCGGTGGTCGAGATCGACGGCAGGAACAGCGTCGGCGCGGAGTTCGAGTACTGGCGCAACCGGAACGGGGAGCCGAACGACACCTACACGGATTTCCGGAACGCCGGCACGGTGACACGCACGGACAGCCATTTCGACAAACTCGACATCCGCAACAACTACTCGGCGACGTTCAACTACATCCGCAAGATCGACACGCTCGGCTCGACGCTCAAACTCCTTGCCGACTACACGCGCCGCGAAACCGACTCCGGAAACGACAACTTCAGCCGCATGACGGCTCCGGGAGCGACGGCGGATTCGACCTACCGCGACAACACCGAGAGCGTCTACAACATCGCCACGGCGACGCTGGCCCTCGAAAAGAGGTTTTCGCCCCGCTGGACGCTCAAGGCCGGAGCCAAATACACCTACAACGACATGCACAACGACGCGCTCTACGAATACCTCAAGGGCGACGCATGGACGCGCAACGACAACCAGAGCTTCACGATCGACTACACGGAGAACATTGCGGCGGCCTACGCCGTCGCCTCGGCGCAGCTCGGCCGCTGGGGCCTCGTGGCTGGTCTGCGCGGCGAATACACCCACACGACGGGAAAAAGCGTCGGACAGGATTATTTCTCGCTCTTTCCAAACGCCAACGTCTCCTTCGCCCTTTCGAAGGAGAAAGGATGGTCGCTGATCGCCCAATACGCCCGGACCATCGAACGGCCGCGCTTCTGGTGCCTCAACCCCCAGCGGATGCAGATTTCGGACTACACCTACCAGACGGGAAACCCGTCGCTCGACCCGGCGTTCAAGCAGGACGTGAACCTCACGCTGGTGGCCGCCCACAAATACACCCTCACGGCCGGCGTGCAGCTCGTCAGCGGCGAGATTCAGCAGACGATACAGGCCGACCCGGAGAATCCCGACCTGCTGCAACTGGCATGGGTCAACTACGACCGCACCAAAAACTATTACGTCTCGGTCAATCTGCCTTTCCAGCCCGCGAAATGGTGGCAACTGAACGCCAACTTCACCTACATGCGCCACGGTGAGCGCGTCGAGCAGCACGGCGCCGAAACTTTCTACAACTGGGCATTCGGCAGCATCTCGACGACCTTCACGCTCCCGGCTAAATTCTACATCGACCTCTCGTACAACTATCAGAGCCGCATCGACCTGGGCAACTGCTGGGTCGAACCCGACCACCGGTTGCAGGCCGGCGTGAAGAAACGCTTCGGCGACCGGTTCACCGCCTCATTCTCGGTGCAGAACCTTCTGGACCAGGGACAGGTGATCGGAGCGCACGGCGACGGATTCGTCCGCACGATGAACGCCCGGCAGACGTGGAGCAACCGCTCGTTCCGAATTGGGCTGACCTACAACTTCAAGTCGGGGAAGGCCTTCAAGCGCAAAGCCGTCGAGGCGGGGTCGGCCGACGAAAAGAGCCGGCTGTAACGGTACGAAGACAAACGCGCCGGCGTCGGAGGAGATTCCTCCGGCGCCGGCGTGTTTTTGCAAAATCCGTCAGCGGGTACGGCGGATGCGCGGCAGCGGCAGGCGGCGCGCCCAGCGCACGGCCCAGCGCGGCAGGCGCGGACGGGCCATCCACCGGGCCAGGTGCGTGACGGAGGTGGGGATGCGGATTGATTTGCCGGCGATGATGAGCGTCACGGCGACGAGGATCAGCAAAACGCCGGTTCCGATGCGCAGCGTGAACCGCTCGCCGAAGACCGCGACGCCGAAAAACAACGCCGTGACGGGTTCCAGCGCCCCGAGGATCGCCGTGGGCGTGGAGCCGATGCGGCGGATGGCCCCGGCCATCGCGACCAGCGAAACGATCGTCGGGAAAAGCGCCAGCGCAACGGCGTTGACCCACATCAGGGACGAAGGGACGGGTTGCAGATCGGCACAGCCCCGCAGCCGAACGACATAGACCAGCGAGCCGAAAACCAGACAGTAGAAGGTGAGTTTCTCGGTCGGAAGGTCCTTGAGCGACGAGCGGTAGACGCAGAACAGGTGCATGGTGGTCCAGCCGCCGGTCCAGTCGTCGAGGAACAGCACCAGAAGCGACAGCAGAAAAAAGGTGAGGATCACCGGGGAGTTATACTGCAGCTCCAGTTTGAATTTTGCCTTTTTCGTAACGATACGATCCTTTCTCTCTTATAATGTAAGGGGTCAGCCGCGGGTCTGCAGCCAGTAGGCCCCCATGCTCTGGCCGGGCTGGCCGGTCACCTCGTCGCTCAGGTAATCGGCAAGGCCCCAGACGGCAGGCTGCCAGGCGTTGGCGGCCTCCACCGTGGGGTACTCCACCTCCGCATACCAGAACGCAGTGGGCTGGCCTGCGTCCACATGGTTCACTTCCAGTTTGCTGCCGTCCGGCAGGCCGTAGGTGCGGCGGGTCTTGGGGATGAGGGGTTTGCCGATGATCTTGTGTTCCAGCTCCTCAAACAGTTCTTTGTCGATGCTGCGCTCGATCTCCTCCCGGGCAAGGCCGCCCTCGCTCTTGAAGCAGAGCACATAGTCGGTCCTGCCGCCCGCAAGGGCTTCCTCCCGGATGCGCACCGTGGGCCGCACACTGATGTAGCCCTGCCGCATGGCAAATTCTTCCTCCATGGGCAGGCCCTCCGGCCAGCCGGTCACCATCCATTTGCGTTCGATCTCCATTGCAGGTCCCCTCTTTCCGGTCTTTTTTGGAAATTTCTTATTTATAATACCATGGATCTATGGTATTATAAAGGGGTGAATTTGAAAAGAGCAACCAAGGAGATCTCCATGAAAGAACGCGCTTATCCTGTATACACCGTCAACAAACACGCCGAAGGCCTGCTGGTGGGCGGCCACCCCTGGGTGTACGAAAACGACATCCTCCACGCCCCGGACACCGAGCCCGAAAACGGCACCCTGGCCGATGTGGTCAGCCCCAAGGGGGCGTACCTGGGCACCGGCTTCGTGTCGCTGCACAGCAAGATCCGGGTGCGGCTCATCAGCCGCAACGCCAACGACACCTTTGACACCGCTTTCTGGCGGCGTCGGGTGGAGTACGCCTGGGCCTACCGCAAGACCGTGCTGGAGCCCGCCGACCTGACCGCCTGCCGTGTCATCTTTGGCGAAGCTGACCAGTTCCCGGGCCTGACTGTGGACCGGTTCAGCAATATCCTTGTCACCCAGACCCTGAGCGTGGGCATGGAAAAGCTCAAGCCCATCCTCTTCCCCCTGCTGGTGCAAGTCCTGCGCGCTGACGGCCAGACCATTGAGGGCATCTACGAGCGCAACGACGAGGCTCTGCGGGCCAAGGAGGGTTTGGTGCAGAATAAGGGCTGGTTTGACCTGCCCGGCGAGACGCACCCCGACAGCACCCAGACCGAGATCTGCGAGAACGGCGTGTTCTACCATGTGGACTTTGAGAACGGCCAGAAAACCGGCTTTTTCCTGGACCAGAAGTACAACCGCCGGGCCGTGGCACGGCTGGCAGCAGGCCACACGGTGCTGGACTGCTTCACCCACACCGGCAGCTTTGCGCTGAACGCTGCCAAGGGCGGGGCCGCCCGGGTCACTGCTGCCGACATCAGCGCCGACGCCATTGCCATGGCAAAGCGTAACGCCGAGCGCAACGGCCTGACCAACATGGACTTCCTCTGCGAGGACACCTTCGCGCTGCTGCCCCGGCTGGAAAAAGAGGGCCACCCCTACGACTTTATCATCTTGGACCCGCCCGCCTTTACCAAGGCCCGGCGCACGGTGGACAACGCCATGCGCGGGTACAAGGAGATCAATTACCGCGCCATGAAGCTGCTGCCCCGGGGCGGCTATCTGGCCACGGCCAGCTGCTCCCACTTTGCCACCGAGGAGCTGTTCATCAAGATGCTGAAAGCAGCGGCGAAGGACGCCCACCGCCAGCTGCGGCAGATCGAGGTGAAGCAGCAGGCCCCGGACCACCCCATCCTGTGGGGCGTGCCGGAGACAAATTACCTCAAGTTCTTTTTGTTCCAGGTGATCTGACCATTTAGAATGGCGGCGAGTGGCCTCGCCCTCTCCGTCATTGCTGACGCAATGCCACCTCTCCCAAGGGGAGAGGCAAGAAACGTTCCGGTCAGGCTCTTGGCTCCCCCTTTGGGGGAGCTGTCACCGAAGGTGACTGAGAGGGCGAGGATGCTATCCGGGACGTTCAAAAGTCATACCAAGCTCAGTTGTGCCAAAATTCGCAGAGAGCGTTTGTGCAGAATCGTCAGATTTGTCAATTGCCTTTTTGACCCGCCGGGGCTATAATCAAACCATAGACAGCAACGGCGCTGTGGGTCACCTCCT
>OGML01002130.1_pt1 | contig 14729 bp, 10 predicted proteins | sample 1572951 | NCBI WGS metagenome assembly OGML01 (sample SAMEA2581883, study PRJEB24529) | metagenome | biome: Human gut stool | place: China | collected 2011 | reverse complement strand
CTGCGCGACGGCCGCGTCACGGGCGACGTGCGCAACGCCGCTATTCTCGACGCGGCCGAGACGCTGGCTCAGCTGCCCGAACAGGAGGATTGAACATGAATTTCACGAATCTCTTCAAAATAGCCGTCAAGGCGCTCGGAAACAACAAACTGCGCGGATTTCTGACGATGCTCGGCATCATCATCGGCGTGGCGTCGGTCATCACGATGCTCGCCATCGGGCAGGGATCGAAGCGGAGCATTCAGGCCGAGATCAGCGAAATGGGGTCCAACATGATCATGATCCATCCGGGCGGCGACATGCGGGGCGGCGTCCGGCTCGACGCCGACGACATGGAGTCGCTCAAACTCAAAGATATGGAGGACATCCGCGAAAAGACCCGCTACGTCTCCTACGTCTCGCCGGCGGTCAACAGCGCCGGACAAGCGGTCTACGGCGCCAACAACACGCCCACGACGGTCTACGGCGTGAACCTCGACTACTTGGAGATCCGCCGCTACAAGATCGCCGACGGCGATGCCTTCTCCGAGCAGGAGATCAAGACGGCCGCCAAGGTGTGTCTGGTAGGCAAGACGGTCGTCGACGAACTCTTTCCCGCCGGCGAGAACCCCGTGGGGCGTGTCATCCGCTTCGGCACGATCACGGTCGATTACAAATAACCCCAAAACAGAACCTGAACATGAAATCCTGCAAGATATTACGCTACGGCGCGGTGTGCGGCCTGGCGGCCCTGGCGGCCGTCGGCTGCTCGGTCGATGACGCCGAAACCATCCGCGTGCGCGAACTCACGGCCGCCGAGCACGAACTTTTCGTTCCGGCGTCGGGCGGAACCGCCCAGATACAGCTTTATTCCAACGGCCGGGTCCGGGTCGAGGCGCTCAGCGACATCGGAGGCTGGGCTTCGGTCGACCGGTCGGAATTCGACGGCGACCGGATGGTTTCGGTCACCTTTACGGAGAACGATTCGTTCCGCCGCATGGCCAAGCTGCGCTTCGTGCTCGACGGGGGCACACGGGCCGACACGGTCTGCATCAAGCAGTACGGCGTGGTTCCGTCGCTCGAATGTCCGGCTCCCTACAAGGCGATCCGCGGCAGCGTCGAGACCTTCACCCAGTTCGAGATCGACACCAACATCCCGCTCGGGGACTTCGCTGTCGCGACTGCCTACGTCGGTCCGACCAGAGACTGGATTCGCAGCGTGCAGCCCGAGCAGGGCATGCTGGTCGTCGACACGAAACCCAACCCGGGCGAAGACGTCTGCAAGGCGGTCGTCAACCTGAGCTACGTCGACGGCTGGGAGGAGACCTTCTCGGCCAACCTCTACATCACGCAGGCCGACAAGGACGACGAGTTCGGCCGCGAGGTGTCGTTCGCCGACGTGCGGGCGCTGGCGACGGCCGAAGGCACGGCCGTCGACGAGGATATTCTGATCGAAGGCATCGTCGTCAGCGACTTCCACAGCAAGAACATGGAGGCCAACCCCAGCGTTTCGTACGACAAGGTCGACGTGACGGTCAACGACTGCACGGCCTACCTCGAAAGCCCCGACGGCCGCTACGGCTTCCGCCTGCGCTTCGACACGCCGGAGGACAACGTGCTGGCGCGCGGCACGCGCCTCTCGCTCTCGCTCAGCGGCACGGTCCTCACGCGCGAGGAGAATCCCGAGCGCTACACGATCAGCAGCCTGGTCGGCGAAAACATGGTCGAAAGCGCTGCCGGAGAGGCGATTCCCGTCAAGCAGCGTCGGATTTCGGAACTGACCGACGACGACGTCTACACCTTCGTCTCGCTCGAAAACACCGAATTCCTGTTCAAGGAGGGCAGCTATGCCAACGTTTACGAAAATTACAGCCTTTCGTCCGATGTCAACGCCTCGCAGACGGGCAACAACAACCGCATGGACGGCTGGGCGTCGCTGCTGATGGACGACGCGGGAAATTCGATCTACGCACCGGTCAACATGCTCTGCCTCTGGCGGCGTTCGGGTCAGGGCGTCCCGCAGGGGACGGGCACGACCCACGGCATCGTGGTGCACAACGAATTGCCGCGCTACGGCAACGTGGGGCGCTACCAGATCCGCGTGCTCGACGAGTCGGGCTTCGGCATGGAATGGGCCGGGGAGTCGGCCTATACGGAGTTTGCCGAATGGGACGGCAACCCTCACAAATACTCGTTCGGGACCTATGCCAAGTTCAACAGCCGGTATGCCTATAACCGGCTGGAGTCGATCACGCCGTCGGACGACATCTCGTCGGGCAAGACCGTGCCGAATGCCGAACTGTTCTGCGAAAACCACGTCGAAACCACTGCTGCCGAAGCCTGGCCCATTGCAGGAACGGGCAATTACAACAATCCGGAGGTCGGCTCGCTCGGAACGTCGCTCACCTGCAAAGCCTATTTCGTCAAGGCCGGCGTGAAGGGCTGGTATCGCTGGGAAGGGAACGAAGTGGTGGGTTACAACGGCCTGCGCATGGAGTTTTCGACCGCCTCGCTCAACGGCTCGCACATGCTCCTCGGCTTCTCGTTCGCCGCGGGGACCATTTCGGCCACCACCTCGAAAACCTATCCGGCGCACTGGTGCGTGGAGTATTCCGTCGACGGGGGACAGAGCTATACGCTCTGCCCGAGCGCCGCCACGGGCGCCGACTACGTGCACCTGCGTTCGCTGCCGTGGTGGGACGCTTCGCTGGCCGGAAACCGCTACAACACCTGTTCCTCGGCGGGTATCGGACTGACCGACCATCTCTTCCGCCTCCCCGCGGAGGTCTTCGGCCGGGAGCGGGTGATGGTCCGCATACGCCCCTACGACAAGGTGATGACCGTGCTGCCGCTCGTCTGGAACGGCGACACGGAAACCGCCGAGATCAGCGCCGCCACGACCTACGACAACCAATTGCGGTGGGGCGTCATCACCCTGCGTTACCGGTAGCGCCATGCTTGCGATCCGTCATACGGTATGTGTCCTGCTCGTCCTTCCGCTGCTCCTCGGGGGCTGCGGCGGGGACGGTGCGGACGACGGGGACGAACCCCGTCCGCCTGCGGGCGGCGGGGTGATCCTGCGGCTGAAGGTGGCTGCCGGGGAGTCCGGAATGCGTTGGGACTGGTCCGGGGAGCCGCGTGCATTGGTCAACGGCGTGGCTCGCACGGTGGGCTTCGACGCCGACGGCGTGCCGGTCGTGGGGGCCGATGTCTCTGCGGACGGTCTTTATACAGTTCATTTCCCGGCCGATGCTTACAGCCGCGCGAAGCGGGCCTTCGTGCTGCCTCCCGCGCAGTTTCCGGTTTCGGGCGGCAGCCTGCAGGCCGCCGCATGCCCGATGTACGGCACGGTCCGGACCACGGGCGATGCGGCCGACGTGACGCTCTCGCCGCTGTGCGGCGTCGTGCGGATTCCGCTCGCGGGCGATGCGCACATCGCTTCGGTTCGCGTCGAGGATCGCTCCGGAGGGGCCGTTTCGGGCCTGTTTCCGTTCGATCCGGCGACGCCGGAGATTGTCCGGAACGGCAATTCCGGGAACCTGCCGTGGGTGGTGCTCGACTGTGCCGGGACGGGTGGCGGGGTTCGGCCCGCGGCCTCCGGAACGGAGTTCTGCGTGGCGGTTCCCGCAGGCTATTACGCGTCGGGCCTCTCCGTCCGCGTCACCGACTGCGCCCACCGCTCGGCGACCTGGGAGATTCCCGGTCCGTGCGCCGTCGCGGCGGGCGGGGTGAAGACCCTTGTGCCGCTGAATTACGCTCCCGGCGAAGACCTGCTCTTCGCCGAGCATTTCGACAACTGCGTCTGGGGGTGCGACTACGCTGCGGAAACGGGCGGTTACGGTGTCGGGGCCGGCAGTTCCGTGCCGTCGCCGGCCACATCGGCGGGGACCGAGGCGGCCTATGTCGCCAAAGGGGCCGGAACGCCCGGCAGCGCGCTTTTCGAGACCTCGGACTATAATTCCGCGCCTGCCGCAAGCGCGACGCTCGCCGTGCGCCGCGACTACCTGCGCAACCGCGGACTCTACGACTGGCAGCGGCTCTTCTACGCCGCGGAATATCGCGGCTGCCTGTGCGGTGGCGACGTCGGCGGTTACGGCAACCGGGGCATTCTGGTGACGCCCCGCATGGCCGCCGCCGGCGAACCGTGCTGCGCCGAACTGTCGTTCCGCATCTGCCTCGAACGGGGCATGGAGAGCGATGTGGCCTGCATGGCCGAGTCGGGCGTGCTGCTGGGGTGCGAGGTCGACGGCATGCCGGTCGATGTCGATGTCGCGACGGGGACCGACATTTCGCAGTCGGTGCAGGGCGTCACCCGTACGGCCGTCCTGCTGCGCGCCGCGAAGCTGACGTCCGGCGTGTGGCACCAGGTGCGGATGTCGTTCGGGGCCGTGGCTGCCGGAAGTGCGTTCCGCTTCATGCCCACGGTGATCCGCGACGTCAAAAACTGCTTCTGGATCGACGACGTGGAGGTTCGCCGCACGGGCCGCTACGCCCATGCGGGCGATTGCGTCACGGTCGAACCCACGACCGAACGCGCCGCCGCGGGTGAAGATGTCTCGCGCCTGCGTCTGCGTCCGAGCGCCGTGCTCTCGATGGCCAACGAGACGACCTACACCGTCACGCCGGGTTACGGCATGACGTGGATCTGCCCCAGCCTCTCGTCCGACGAGTCGGTCTGGACGCGGGACATCGCCTTCGCCGAAAAGCAGCTCGCCGCCAACGGCTGCAAGGTGTGGTGCATCCACCTGCCCTACGGATCGACGACCGCCGCGCGCAACCGCGATCTCTGCGCCGCGGGCGCCGATCGTGCCGCCTCGGTGGCCTTCTTCACGCGGGCGATCCGCGCCGTCGCACCCCTGAAGCCGAAAAACGTGCTGGTTCACTGCAACCAGACCCTCGCCTTCGGCGACGGCAGTTCGGCCGCGAGCCTCGCGCTGTCGCTGCACGAGTTGCAGACGGTCGCCGACGAGATCGGGGCGCACGTCTGTGTCGAGAACATGTCCTACGGCGTGGGCGCCGATGCCGCGGTGCTCGCCGCGGCCGTCGACGAGGCCAATGCGCTGGGCAGCCACCGGCACGAAGTCCGCATCGCTTTCGACACGGGCCACGCCAACCTCTATCTCACGCGCGAACAGCCCGGAAAGACCGTCGTCGACTGGCTCCGTACCGCCGGTGCGCGCATCGGCCAGCTGCACATTCACGGCAACCGCGGCTGGAACGGACGGATCAACGACGACCACCTGATGCCGGGCTACGCCGGGCGGCTGGGCTATGCCGACGCCATCGGGCGGGCGGGGCTGTGGGGCGAGTTCTACCATACGCTGCTTGCCGAATGCCGCTACCGGGGTCCCTTCACCTACGAGATTTCCACCCGCACGTTCGGCACGGTCGCGGGGGAGGAGCGCAGCGACAACGTTTCGGCTCCGTGGACCATTGCGCATAACTACGACACTTACCTGTATCCCGCCTTCCGGGAGTACGCCAACCGAAAATGAACGCCATGAAAAAACTGATTTGTCTGCTGCTGATGCTCTGTGCGGGCACGGCGGCCTTCGCGTGGGGCGGGCGTGAACACCGCCTGATCGCCTATATCGCCGAAGCGCACCTCACGCCCCGCACCCGGCAGGTGCTCGATCGTTACCTCGATCAGTCGATCGTCGAGTATTCGACCTGGATGGACCGCTACCGCACGGCCCCCGGTTACGAGATCACGACCTACTGGCACATGGTCACCATCGACAAGGACGGCAGCGTGCCGCCCGAACCCCTGCGTCCCAACGGCGACGGCGACGCCGTGCGCCAGCTCACGCGCGCCATCGAACGGCTGCGCAACTACCGTGAACTCTCCGATTCGACGGTCAACGTCAATCTCAAGTACGTCATCCACCTCGTGGGCGAGATGCACTGCCCGGGGCACATCTATTTCGCCGATCTGCCGGGCGGCATGGACGCCCCGCGGCACTACGACTTCTTTCTCCTGAAATACAAGGGTAAGGAGGTGACCTACCACTGGGTTTGGGACGGTTCGGTTTCGCGCCAGTATCCCGACTGGACCGAGGAGGATTTCCGCCGCGAACTGGACAAGTGGCCCGCCGAAAAGCAGCGTGCCGTGGGCGAGGGCACACCTGCGGACTGGGCGCTGGAGTGCGCCCGCAGCTGCCGCGTGGTTTACGACTGGGCCAAGCCCGGCGACGACATCGACGAGGGTTTTCTGCGGGAACACGGCGCCCTGCCCGTCGACCAGGCCCTGCGCGGGGCCTACCGGCTGGCGCGCGTCCTCAACGATTTGTTCGACAACTAAAACCTACCGATTATGAAACATACGATTCGAACGGCAATGTCCGCCCTGCTCTGCCTTGCCGCCGTCGCGGGCGTGCGGGCCGACGATTTCGCGGCGCTGCGGGCCGAGGCTGCGGGCCGCACGGTGCGGCTGGCTCCCGGTACGCAGCTCGAAGCCCTTGTCGTCAGCGACTACCGCTCGCAGAACATGGAGCTCAACCCCAATGTCTCCTGGGACAAGGTGGATCTCGGCGAGAATCTCCGCACGGCCTATGTCGAAAGCCCGGACGGCCGTTACGGCTTCAGGCTGCGTTTCGCCGGCATCTACGAAAACCGCCTCGAACGGGGCGACCGCGTGCGGCTCGACCTGGGCGGCTGTTCGCTGACCGGGGAGACGGACCCCGAACGCTACACGGTCGACGGTCTGTGCACCGCGAACGTCGAGGTGCTCGAACGCGGCGTCGCACTGCCCGCGAAGGAGCGGCGCATCGCCGACCTGAAGGACGAGGACCTCTATACCTATGTGACGCTTGCCGGAACGGAGTTTTTGAGCAAGCAGGGATGCTATGCGAACGTATTCGAATCGTGCGTCCAGCGGTCGCGGCTCAACGCTTTCGATCAGCCGTCGCGCCGCACCGACGGGTGGGCGTCGCTGCTCAAGGATGCCGACAACGGTTCGATTTACATGCTCGTCAATACCAAATGCGCGTGGCGGCGCGACGGCCGCGGCGTTCCGCACGGCGTCGGAGCCGTCTCGGGCGTCTTGGTCCATACTCCGATGCGTCGTTACGGAGGCGACATGGGACGTTATGCGATCCGTCCGCTCGACGAGCGCGACATCGCCATTCCGCGCGATACGGCCTCCTCCTATGTCGTGGTAGCCGAGTGGAACTGGGACCGCAATTACGACGGCGCCATCCGCTTCGAGAAGCAGGGCTACACGCCCCGCTCCCCGAAGTCGGGCGTCGCGGGCGACCGTGTCCTTCCCGACGCGGGCGAGGGGTTTCTCTCGACGACCTCCGGGGCCAGGATGCGGCTCGATACGGAGTACGACACGCGCTATGCGCAGGACGGCGACGGCAAGGCCATGCGCGTCAACGCCGCCCTGCGGCTCGATTCCGACACCCGCGACTGGTTCCGGTTCGACAACCGCGGCCGCATGAGCGGTGCGGAAGCCATCGTCGTCGAGACTTCGACCGAAGGCGTCGAGGGGCGCGGCCTCTCGTTCGATTTCTCGTTCCTTGCGGGCAACCACGACATCAACCGTTCGTGGGGTTATCCCGTGGAGTGGAAGGTCGAATATTCGGCCGACGGGCTGCCGTTCATAGATGCCGGACGTATTTTCGTACTGCGGCCGGTCGTTTACAACGACGCCGTGATCAAAGACCTCGGCCTGCGCCGCCTTTCGTACGACGCCGCGTTGGGATTCACCGAGTACAGCGTGCCGCTTCCGGTTTCGCTGCTCGGGCACAAACGGCTCACCGTGCGGTTGACGCCCGCTTCGGCCGTTATGGCCACGATTCCCGAGAATCCGGCCGACGACTCGGCCGGCGGGGTCGTCACGGCCGATTTCCGCCAGCCCTTCGTGCTGCGGCTGGGGCGGGTGGCCGTCCGGGCGCTCCGATGACGAAAAAGCCCGCTGCTCACGCAGCGGGCTTTTTTTATGAACGGGGCTTTACAGCGCTTCGGCGACGACGTAGGTGCTGCCGCCGATAAAGATCATGTCCTCGGGGGCGGCCAGCTCTTTGGCCCGGGCCACGGCGGCCGTCACCTCTTCCACCGCCTCGCCGCGGAGTCCGTAGATTGCGGCTTTCGCGGTCAGTTCGGCGGCCGGGAGGGCGCGCTCGGAGTGGGCCTGCGTGAAGATGTAGTGGGCGTCGCGCGGCAACAGGGGCAGGATGTGCGCCAGATCCTTGTCGCGTACGAAGCCGATCACGCAGTAGAGTTCCCGGTGGGGCGTGGCTTTCAGCTGGTCGGCGACGTAGGCGATGCCGTGGGCGTTGTGGCCCGTGTCGCAGACCGTGAGCGGCGATTCAGCCAGCGTCTGCCAGCGTCCCATCAGGGCCGTGTTGGCCGCGGCGCAGCGCATGCCTTCGAGATAGGCGCGGCGCGAAATGGTGAGCGGCGTCTCCTCGTGCAGGAAGTCGACCGCCGCCGAGGCGGTCACGATGTTGCGGCTCTGGTAGTTGCCCTGCAGGTCGAGCGACACGTCGAACGCCCTTCCGTCGCGCGAGCGGTGGAGTCGGAAACTCTGGCCCGTGCCCTTCATGTGGTGTTCCTCGCACGAGAATTCCTGTTCGGCGTAGATCACCCGTGACTTGTTGGCCGCGGCGGCCTGTTCGATAACCCCGTTGTAACGCGCGTCGGCCTCGCCGATGATCACCGGGATGCTTTTTTTGATGATTCCGGCCTTTTCCGCGGCGATCTTCGGCAGCGTGTCGCCCAGCAGGGAGGTGTGTTCCAGTCCGATGTTGGTGATGACGCTCAATATCGGCACGATGATGTTCGTGGCGTCGAGCCGTCCCCCGAGTCCCGTTTCGATCACCGCCACCTCGACGTCGCTTTGGGCGAAGTAGTCGAAGGCCATTGCGGCGGTCATCTCGAAGAACGACAGTTCCAGTTCGACCATCTTGTCGTGGTGCTTGTCCACGAAGTTCACCACCTTCTGCTTGGGGATCATCTCGCCGTCGACGCGGATGCGTTCGCGGAAATCCTGCAGGTGGGGCGAGGTGAACAGTCCCGTGCGGTATCCGGCCTGCTGGAGCACCGAGGCGATGATGTGCGCCACGGAGCCTTTGCCGTTGGTTCCGGCGACGTGGATCGTGAAGAAGTTGCGCTGGGGGTTTCCGATGTGGCGGCAGAATGCGGTGATGCGCTCCAATCCCGGTTTGTAAGCCGTCGCGCCCTGGGTTTCGAAGACGGGAAGCGACTGAAAGAGGAATTCGAGTGTCTGGGTGTAATTCATATCAGCAAGGGGTTTATTTGACGAGGTGGTTCCTGCGTTTGTAGCGGTAGGCCACGTAGTAGAGCACCGACAGCAGCAGGATGTATTCGGAGATGCGGGCCAGGCAGTCGCCGTAGCGGGTGTAGAAGGTGAGTTCCGAGTTGAGCGGGACCTCGGCGGTGATCACGCCGCGCTGCTCCCAGCCGAGCGTCTGGCCCACGTCGCCGCGGGCCGAGATGAAGCCCGATTTCCCGGTGTTGGCCGAGCGGGCGATGGCGCGGCGGTGTTCGACGGCCCGCAGGCGCGAGATCGAGAACAGGTGTTTGTAACCGGGCGTGTCGCCCCACCAGCCGTCGTTCGAAATGATGGCCATGAACTGCGCGCCGCGGCGCACGAATCCGCCGTAGAAGTCGCCGTAAAGCCCTTCGTAGCAGATCGCCGGTCCGGTTTTGACGCCGTTGTGCTCGAAAGCCGTGCCGTGCAGGCCCTTGCCTATCTGTCCGACCGTGCCGCCCAGGTCGATGACCAGGAATTTCATCGCGTCGAAGACCCACGTCGGGGTGTTTTCGACGCCGATCACCAGCCGGCCTTTGTGGTGCAGCTGCATGCGGCCCGCGGAGTCCAGCCCCACGGCCGTGTTGAAGCGGTCGTAATAGCCGTCGCCGAAGCGTTCCGGGCGGGCCGTCTCGGTCTGCGCCCCGGCCGGGTAGCGGCGAATGGTGCCGGCTCCGGTGATGAGCAGGGCTTCGGGATGCCGGCTGCGGAGCGAGTCGGTCAGCTCCTGCCAGAATGCGCCCGGTTCGCCCACCGAATAGAAATCGCTCAATCCGGGTTCCAGGTAGTCGCCCGGCACTGCGGTCTCGGGCAGCAGGATGAACTGCGCGCCGGCGGGGACCTCCGCCATGAGGTCCGCGATGTTGCGCTCCTGCCGCTGGGTGTCGCCGTGGAATTTGTCGTAACAGTCCACGTTGGGCTGGATGACGCTCACTCGTGCCGTCCCCTCGTCGGGCTGCTCCCAGCTCTGCCAGATGCACAGCGACGCGATCATCGGCAGCGCGACGGAGCAGGCTGCCGCCGCCCACCGGCGTGTGCTGCGGCGGGCTTGCAACGCTTCGAAAATCAGTATGTTGGAGAGCAACACCCACAGCGTGCCGCCGAAAACGCCCGTGTATTCGTACCACTGCACGGCCCAGACTTCGTGCGAGAAGCCGTTGCCCAGGATGAGCCACGGCCACGAGAAGTCGCCCACGGTGTACCAGTATTCCGTCGTGATCCACGCCGTGACGAGCGTGACGTAGGCCAACGCTTTGGGGGCTTTTTTCGAAACGGTGTGGAAGAGCATGAAGGCGATCATGTTCATCGTCGTCGAAGCGAGCGTGGCGGCCGGGGGGCCTACGGGCGTGGCGTACCAGATCCACCAGATCGTCAGGGCGTTCCACAGCACGAACGCGAGCGTCGCCCAGCCGAACATGCCCCACCACGAGCGACGCGTGTCGTCGTACGACGCGCTCACCCACAGCAGCGGGACGAACCCGATCAGGAGCGTCATGCCCGTCATGCCGAGCCACCCCGGCGAGAGCAGGATGGCCGATAGGATTACCGCCGCGAATCTACGAAACATGAAATGAGATTTTTACGACGGCAAAAGTAGTCAAATGGGCGCAGATTTCAAAATATTTCATACTTTTGTAACGAAACTAACCAATCTGTCATACTAATGAAGAAATTGCTCATTTTACTGGCTGCCCTTGGAGGCATTCTCCTGTTTTCCGGTTGCGAATCGAAAGGATGGAAGACGGTCGACGGCGTGATCGTCTTCGATACGCCCGCGCGCGAACCGGGCCAGAAATCGGTGCTGGGACTCAAAACCGCGCCGATGGAGACGGTCCGTGTGGGCTTCATCGGGCTGGGTATGCGCGGTCCCGGGGCCGTGGAACGCTTCACGCACCTCGACGGCGTCGAGATCAAAGCCCTGTGCGACCTTTATCCCGAGCGCGTGGACAGCGCGCAGGCGATTCTCGTGCGCCGCGGATTTCCCGAGGCGGCTCCGTACAGCGGCGAGGAGGGCTGGAAACAGCTTTGCGAGCGTGACGACATCGACTTGGTGTACATCGTGACCCCGTGGCAGCTGCACGTCCCGATGGCCGTTTACGCCATGGAGCACGGCAAGCACGTCGCTGTCGAAGTTCCCGCCGCCACGTCGCTTGAAGAGTGCTGGCAACTGGTGAACACCGCCGAGAAGACGCAGCGGCACTGCATGATGCTCGAAAACTGCGTTTACGATTTCTTCGAGCTGACGACGCTCAACATGGCCCGGCAGGGACTGTTCGGGGACATTCTCCATGTCGAAGGTGCGTATATCCACGACCTCGACGCTTTCTGGGACTACTATCAGGACAGCTGGCGTCTGAAATTCAACCGGGATCACCGCGGCGACGTCTACGCCACGCACGGCCTCGGTCCCGCCTGCCAGCTGCTCGACATCCACCGCGGCGACAAGATGAACTGCCTGGTGGCGATGGACACCCGCTCGGTCAACGGGCTGAAACTCGCCCGCGAGAAGCTGGGCGCTGAAGAATTCGCCAACGCCGACCATACGACGACGCTGATCAAGACCGAGAAGGGCCGCACGATCCTGCTCGAACACAATGTCTACACGCCCCGTCCGTACAGCCGCATGTACCAGCTGACCGGCACGAAGGGATTCGCCAACAAATACCCCGTTCAGGGCTATGCCTTCAACCCCGACCAGCTTGCGGATTCGGGCGTGCCCGACCACGAGAACCTGAACGCCCACCGTTTCGTGTCGAAGGAGGTGCGTGAGGCGCTGATGGCGCGGTACAAAGACCCGATCGTCCTCGACATCGAGGCCAAGGCCCGCGAGGTCGGCGGTCACGGCGGCATGGACTTCATCATGGACTACCGGCTGGTCTATTGCCTGCAACATGGCCTGCCGCTAGATCAGGATGTCTACGATGCGGCCGAATGGTCGTGCATCGGCGCCCTTACGGCGATGTCGCTCGAACACAACAGCGTCCCGGTGGCCGTTCCCGACTTCACGCGCGGCGACTGGAACAAGACCGACGGTTACCGGCACGCGATGCTGGTGCAGTGATCCGGAGACCGTATGGACGAAAAGACGGCCCGGTCAACCGGGATTGACGCTGCGGGCGCAGGAATGTGAAAAGCGGCAGACCTCTGTGGTCTGCCGCTTTTTCCTTATAGGTTGTGGCCGTGTTTTTGCACGTGCCGGTCGAGCCTCACCGCCGGATTCCTCCCCGCGAAAGCACCTCCTCGAAGTAGGCGATGGTTTTTAGGAGACCGTCCCGCAGCTGGATTTTCGGCTCCCAGCCGCCGAGCATGTTGCGGGCGAGCGAGATGTCGGGCTGCCGCTGCTGGGGGTCGTCGGCGGGCAGGGGCAGGTGGACGATCTTCGATTTCGAACCCGTCAGGGAGATCACCTCGCGGGCCAGTTCGGCGATGGTGAATTCGTTCGGGTTGCCGATGTTCACCGGACCGGTGAAGTCGTCGGGCGTGTCGTCCATCATGCGCACCATGCCTTCGATCAGGTCGTCGATGTACTGGAACGAACGGCTCTGTCCGCCGTCGCCGTAGATCGTGATATTGTCGCCCCGCAGCGCCTGGACGATGAAATTCGAGACCACGCGGCCGTCGTTGATGTCCATTTTCGGACCGTAGGTGTTGAATATGCGGATAATCTTCACGGGAATGCCGTGTTCGCGGTAGTAGCTCATAAAGAGCGACTCGGCGCAGCGTTTGCCCTCGTCGTAGCACGAGCGGATGCCCAGCGGGTTGACGTGGCCCCAGTAATCCTCGCGCTGGGGGTGGATCAGCGGGTCGCCGTAGACCTCCGAGGTCGAGGCCTGGAGGATTTTCGCCCGGTTGTATTTGGCCATGCCCAGCATGTTGATCGAGCCGATCACCGACGTCTGGGTGGTTTTGATCGGGTCGTGCTGGTAGTAGATCGGCGAAGCGGGGCAGGCGAGGTTGTAGATCTCCTCGATCTCGGCCATGTAGGGATAGACGATGTCGTGGCGGATGACCTCGAAATTGGGGTGCGACAACAAGTGTCGGATGTTGCTTTTGTGACCGGTGAAATAGTTGTCGATGCAGATGATGTCGTTACCTTCCGCGAGCAGCCTTTCGCACAGATGGGAGCCGATCGTATCGCAGGGCTGCATTCCCGAAGGGGTGATGTGCTTCAGCTGCTTCGCCAGCGAGAACGGCGTCATGCTGCCCGCGCCGCCCGATTCGTTGCAGACGTGGAGACCCCGTGCGATCGACTACCGGGTGATGTGCGACAGCCTGAACAGGGTGGGCGGCATGCTCAACCGCTACGACATCCGGCGCAACATCGACCTGATCCGTTCGCTTTATCCCCAGGTGGAGAACATCGCTCTGGTGACCGACAATACCTATGGCGGCATTTCGTTGCAGGCGCTCGTGCGCGCGGAGTGGGAGAACTACCCCGACCTGAATCTCGTGCTGGTGGACAGCCGCGAGGGGGAGGAGACGGCGTTCCGGACCTATGCGACGCTGCCGCCCCGTTCGGCCGTGATGCTCGGCACGTGGCGCGTAGGCAGCGACGGCGAATACTTCATGCAGCGGTCGCTGAACGATCTGGTGCAGAACAACCCCCGCGTTCCGGTCTTCTCGGTGACCGGTACGGGCATCGGCGACACGGCGATCGGCGGTTACGTGCCCGAATACGAGAACGGCGCGGAGGTCATTGCGAACCAGATCCGGAAATATTACGACACGGACGACATCGAAGACGCTCATTTCCATACGAGCAAAAGTCTCTATCTGTTCGATTCGCGCAAGCTCAAGGAGTGGAAAATCGCTGAATACGCCCTGCCCAAGGGCAGCGTCATCGAGGATACCCTGCGCAGCGGCGGTATCCTGAACCTGAACCCCTTCGCCATCGTGCTGGGCGAGTTTGCCGCTCCCATGGGCACCGGCGCGGCGCTGGTCATTCTGGCCTGCGGCCTTGTGCTGTGGGCCCAGAAGGATGTGCACATCGGCGCCTCCGTCAGCTTTCTGGTCGCCTGCGGGCTCATCGCCTTCTTCTTCCCGCGGCAGGCCGGTCTGGCCGACAGTACGGTGCTCAGCACCCTGCTGCCCCGCCTGCAGTGCGTGCGGGACGAGCTGCACACCGGCGCAGTGCTGTTCTGCGCGGTGTTCCTGCTCAACGAACCCTACACCTGCGCCCACCACCGGGTAGGGCGCATCCTGTACGGCGTACTGGTGGGTGCCGCTACCATGGGCTTCCGGTATTTCGGCGTGTACGAGACCGGCGTCTGCTTTGCGCTGCTGGCCGTCAACAGCCTGTCCGCGCTCATCGACCGCACCGAGGAGCAGCTGTACCGCCTGCTGCACCGTCTGCCGTCCGGAAAGGGAAAGGAGGCTGCGGAATGAAAAAGCTTACTGCGGAACTGATCCTGAAGGATTCCGAAAAGTTTGCCCATCACGACCGCGTGTTCCTGAATAACCCGGTGGTCATGCA
>OGML01002123.1_pt1 | contig 14765 bp, 11 predicted proteins | sample 1572951 | NCBI WGS metagenome assembly OGML01 (sample SAMEA2581883, study PRJEB24529) | metagenome | biome: Human gut stool | place: China | collected 2011 | reverse complement strand
GAATAACGAATACCAAATATAATTCGTTACCCCAACATTTATTTTAGAACCTTTTTTGTATATTGTCCAGCTATCTGCAGATATAACAGATTCTCTAGTTGCCGGAACAGAAAGCATAAATGCACCCTTGCAAGTATCGCCCTTGTGCTTCATAATAGAACATAAGGTCTGCGGGAAGCCGCAGGTGAGAGGAAAGACGAGGAAGATACTTTGGATAAGCAGCAACAGAGTAATGAAGAAGTGATAAACGGATATGTGGATCACATCATATTTCGAAATAATGACAATGGCTACACGGTAATGGTCATGATCTGTGACGAGGAAGAACTGACCTGTGTGGGCGTTTTTTCGGATATTGCAGAGGGCGAATGCATCGAGGCGAAGGGGGAGTATACGGATCATCCAACCTACGGACGACAGTTTGCGGTCAAAAGCTTCGAGGAAAAAGCGCCACAGGACGCGCTTGCGATCGAGCGTTATCTTGGATCCGGTGCGATCAAGGGAATCGGTATCGCTTTGGCAGCGCGTATTGTGCGAAGATTCAAGGAAGATACGTTCCGCATTATCGAGGAAGAACCGGAGCGACTTGCGGAAGTCAAAGGTATCAGCCAAAGGAAAGCAATGGAGATTGCGGATCAGGTCAATGAGAAGCGTGATCTGCGACAGGCGATGATCTTCCTGCAGCAGTATGGAATCAGCACAACACTTGCGGTCAAAATCTACAATACATATGGGCAGGAAGTGTACAGCATTTTAAAGAAAAATCCGTATCGTATGGCGGATGATGTGGACGGCGTGGGATTCCGGACTGCGGATGAGATTGCCTCGCGTGTCGGCATCCGGACGGATTCCGATTTCCGTATCCGGAGTGGCATTCAGTACGCTTTGCTGCAGGCTTCGAATGAGGGCAACACCTATCTGCCGATGCCGGAACTGACGCAGAGAGCCAGCGCGCTGCTTGAAATTGAACCGGAATATATTGAGAAACATTACATGAACCTCGCGATGGACCGCAAGATTATCATGCGCCAGGTGGATGATGTCACACAGATCTATGCGAGTGCTTTCTTCTATATGGAAGCAAATGCGGCGACGATGCTTAAGAATCTGGACGCGAGTTTCGATGTGCCGGATATTGAGATCGAGGCACGCCTTCGTCAGATCGAGAAGCAGACGAAGATGGATTTAGATGAGCATCAGGTGGAAGCGGTCAAGGAAGCAGTCCGAAACGGTGTGCTTGTGATCACCGGTGGACCGGGAACCGGAAAGACAACAACGATCAATACGATCATTAAATATTTTGAATCGGAAGGCATGGATATCTTCCTTGCGGCACCGACGGGACGCGCAGCGAAGCGTATGAGTGAGACGACTGGATTTGAGGCGCGCACGATTCACCGTATGTTGGAACTGAACGGTGGTGTAGAAGGAAATGCAGGCTTTGAGCGGAATGAGCAGAATCCGCTCGAGACGGATGTGATCATCATTGATGAGATGTCGATGGTCGACATCTCGCTGATGTACTCGCTGCTGAAAGCAATTGTAGCAGGAACAAGGCTGATCCTGGTGGGGGACGTAAACCAGCTGCCGAGTGTCGGTCCGGGAAATGTGCTCAAGGATATTATTGATTCGGGGCTTTTTCACACGGTTATGCTGACGAAGATCTTCCGACAGGCAAGCACGAGCGACATCATTGTCAATGCGCATAAGATCAACCGCGGTGAGCCGGTCGAATTAGATAACAAGAGTATGGATTTCTTCTTCCTGAAACGTTACGATGCGGACAAGATTATTAACGTCACGCTTCAACTGATCTTACAGAAGCTTCCGAAGTTTGTCGGAGCATCGATGATGGACATCCAGGTGCTGACGCCGATGCGTAAAGGTCTGCTTGGTGTGGAACGCTTAAACACGGTGCTACAGATGTATCTGAATCCGCCGGATAAGCGAAAAAAGGAGAAGGAACACGGCACAACGCTTTTTCGCGAAGGCGATAAGGTAATGCAGATCAAGAACAACTATCAGCTGGAGTGGGAGATTCGCAGCAAATACGGATTGTGTATCGATAAAGGAACCGGAGTGTTCAACGGAGATACCGGAATCATCGAGGAGATCAACGATTTTGCGGAGACGGTTACGGTGTGCTTTGATGAGGGACGTATGGTGGAGTATTCGTATAAACTGCTCGAGGAACTGGAACTTGCGTATGCAGTAACCATTCATAAGTCGCAGGGATCGGAGTACCCGGCGGTCGTGATTCCGCTTCTGTCGGGGCCACGTATGCTGATGAATAGGAATCTTTTGTATACGGCTGTGACCAGAGCAAAAAAATGTGTTACAATTGTGGGAAATGATACGACGTTTGAGCAGATGATCGCGAACAATTCGCAGTTGAAACGATACAGTGGTCTACGTGACCGTCTGGTGGAGGATGCAACGGATCTGTAGATCCGGAGATTGGGATGCGCAATTGTTTTTCCAATCATTGATTGGCGAAAGAATGGATCGTTAATTTTTTTGCGATAAAAGAAAGGAAGCACTAGCAATGGAAATAAAATTACTGACAACTGAACAATTACCGGAGGCGGCAGGACTCGCGCGCGGTGTCTTTGATTACTGTCTGCGGAATTCGATCAACAATCCGAAGATGGTGCAGGCTTTTGAACAGTACAGCCATCAGGATTATCTGAAACACATGATGGAAGAAAATTATCTGGTTATGTGGGGCGCGTATGATCAGGGAACGATTGTCGGAATGTCTGCGATGCAGACTGAGGGACATATCACGATGCTCTATGTGCATCCGATGTACCAGCGGCGAGGAATCGGTAAGAAGCTGCTGGAAGAGATGAGAAAATATGCAAAAAGCGTTTATAATCTTTCAATAGTCACGGTGAATGCAATGCCGGTATGGACGGAAAATTATTTTGCAAGGCGTAAGTTCTCCAGAATGAATGTGATGCCAAACAATGATTTTGTTTCAATGCAGGCTGTGGCGATTGACGAAGTTACTTATGAGAAGAAACCTCTTTCCACAGGTGTGGTACTTTCGGTTGTCTTCGGATCGCTGTTCTTCTGTATTCTGGCGGTCGTGATCGGACTGGTTCAACTGATCGGATAATGGGTGTTACCAACAAAATGTATAATTTGTACATATTTATTAAAAAAACCTCGGCACTTTTTTCGATGCTAAAGTAGTTGAAAAAAGTGCCATATTATGATAAACTTTTTACAATTTAGGCAGAGGCGATAAGTCTGCCATAATGATAGCAAGAAAAGAGACTCCCTCTTTTTTTTTGCCAAGATGCAGGAAACACAACAGAAAGGCAGGGCATATAATGAAAGCTTTCTTGATACTCGAAGACGGAACCGTATTTACTGGAACAAGTATCGGTTCGACAAGAGAAGTGATCAGTGAGATCGTATTTAATACTTCTATGACTGGATATTTGGAGGTCCTGACAGACCCATCCTATGCGGGACAGGCAGTTGTCATGACTTATCCGCTGATCGGAAATTACGGAATTACACCGGATATGGAGTCTGCGCGTCCTTGGCCGGACGGATATATTGTAAGAGAATTATCCCGCACCGCCAGCAACTTCCGCTGTGAGGGAACGATTCAGGACTTCTTATTAAAGCATGATATTCCGGGAGTAGCAGGTATTGATACACGTGCTCTGACCAAGATTCTCCGTGAGAAGGGAACCATGAACGGAATGATTACAACAAATGAGAACTACAATCTCGATGAGATCCTTCCGAAGTTAAAGGAATACACAACCGGAAACGTTGTGGATAAAGTAACCTGCAGCGAGAAGAAGGTTCTTCGCGGAACCGGTAAGAAGGTCGCTTTGCTTGACCTTGGTGCAAAGAATAATATTGCGAAATCCCTGAATGCAAGAGGTTGTGAGGTAACGATCTACCCGGCACACACAAGCGCTGAGGAGATTCTTGCTACCAATCCGGACGGCATTATGCTCAGCAACGGACCGGGAGACCCGAAGGAGTGCAAGGAAATTATTGAAGAGATTCATAAATTATATGAGAGTGATGTGCCGATTTTTGCAATCTGTCTCGGACACCAGCTTATGGCATTGGCAACCGGAGCGGATACGCACAAGATGAAATACGGACATCGTGGAGGAAATCATCCGGTTAAGGATCTTAAGACGAACCGTGTTTATATTTCTTCCCAGAATCACGGATATGTTGTTGATACGGATACATTGGATCCGAATGTTGCCAAACCTGCATTTGTCAACGTTAACGATGGAACAAACGAGGGCCTTGAATATATCGGTAAGAATATTTTTACGGTTCAGTTCCACCCGGAGGCTTGCCCTGGACCACAGGATTCTGCGTATCTGTTTGACCGTTTCATTACCATGATGGGAGGAGATAAATAATGCCAAGAAATAAAGAGATTAAAAAAGTATTAGTGATCGGTTCCGGCCCGATCGTCATCGGACAGGCAGCTGAGTTCGATTACGCCGGAACACAGGCATGCCGCTCCCTGAAGGAAGAGGGCGTAGAGGTATGTCTCGTTAACTCGAACCCGGCGACCATCATGACCGATAAGCAGATTGCGGATCAGGTATATATTGAGCCGTTGACGGTTGATGTATTAAAAGAGATCATCTTGAAGGAGAAGCCTGACAGTGTTCTTCCGACACTCGGAGGACAGGCGGGATTAAACCTTGGTATGGAACTTGCCGAATCCGGATTCCTTGAGGAGAACGGAGTCAAGCTGATCGGTACAACTGCCGAGACAATTTTCAAGGCTGAGGATCGTCAGGCATTCAAGGATACTATGGAGAAGATCGGTGAGCCTTGTGCGGCATCACAGGTCGTTAATACGGTAGAAGACGGTATCAAGTTCACAAATACGATCGGTTATCCGGTTGTACTTCGTCCGGCTTTCACACTTGGAGGAAGCGGCGGTGGTATTGCCCACAACGAGCAGGAACTTGTTGATATCTTGAGTAACGGACTTCGTTTAAGTCGTGTCGGTGAGGTTCTTGTAGAGCGCTGCATCGCCGGATGGAAGGAAGTTGAGTACGAGGTAATGCGTGATGCGAACGGCAACTGTATTACCGTATGTAACATGGAGAACATCGATCCGGTCGGCGTACATACCGGAGATTCCATCGTAGTTGCTCCGTCACAGACACTCGGAGACAAGGAATACCAGATGCTCCGTAGTTCTGCATTAAACATCATCGATGAGTTAAAGATTACCGGAGGATGTAACGTACAGTACGCTTTGAATCCGGATTCCTTTGAATATTGTGTTATCGAGGTTAACCCTCGAGTATCCCGTTCTTCCGCTTTGGCATCTAAGGCAACCGGATATCCGATCGCCAAGGTTACCGCGAAGATCGCTTTGGGATATACCCTTGATGAGATCAAGAATGCCATCACACAGAAGACTTACGCAAGCTTTGAGCCGATGCTTGACTACTGCGTTGTCAAGATCCCAAGACTTCCGTTTGATAAGTTCCTGACCGCAAAGAGAACCTTAAGTACACAGATGAAGGCAACCGGTGAGGTTATGAGTATCTGTGATAACTTCGAGGGTGCTTTAATGAAAGCCATCCGTTCTCTCGAGCAGCATGTGGATTGTCTGTTGTCTTATGACTTCTCGAACCTTAATGATGAGGAACTTGAGGCACAGCTTCATGTTATAGATGACCGTAGAATCTGGGTGATCGCAGAGGCACTGCGCCGTGGCGTATCTTACGATCACATTTATGATATTACGAAGATTGACCGTTGGTTCATCGACAAGATCGCCATCCTTGTTGAGATGGAGAAGCGACTTCAGAATGAAGAACTTACTGTTGAACTTTTAAAGGAAGCAAAGAGAATTGAGTTCCCGGATAACGTGATCGCAAGACTCACCGGTAAGACCGAGGAAGAGATCAAAGAGATGCGTTATGCGAACGGAATCGTTGCAGCATACAAGATGGTTGATACCTGTGCGGCTGAGTTCGCAGCAGAGACACCATATTACTACAGTGTATTCGGAAGCGAGAATGAGGCTGTTGAGACAAAGCCACAGAAGAAGGTTCTTGTTCTCGGATCCGGTCCAATCCGTATCGGACAGGGTATCGAGTTCGACTTCTGTTCCGTACATTGTACATGGGCATTCGCAAAGGAAGGCTGGGAGACGGTTATCATCAACAACAACCCTGAGACCGTATCTACAGACTTTGATATTGCAGACAAGCTTTATTTCGAACCGCTGACCGCGGAAGATGTTGAAAGCATCGTAAATATTGAGAAGCCGGACGGAGCAGTCGTTCAGTTCGGTGGACAGACCGCTATCAAGTTGACCGAAGCGTTGATGAAGATGGGCGTTAAGATTCTTGGTACCAAGGCAGAGGATGTCGATGCTGCCGAGGATCGTGAGCTTTTTGATGAGATTCTTGAGAAGACCCATATCCCGAGAGCTGCCGGTGGAACTGTATTTACCGCTGAGGAGGCAAAAGAAGTTGCCAACCGTCTCGGCTATCCGGTACTTGTTCGTCCGTCCTACGTACTTGGTGGACAGGGTATGAAGATCGCCTTCAACGATGAGGAGATCGAGGAGTTCATCGGAATTATCAACCGTATTGCACAGGATCATCCGATCCTTGTTGATAAATACTTGCAGGGTAAGGAGATTGAGGTCGATGCTGTGTGCGATGGAACCGACATTCTCATCCCTGGTATCATGGAGCATATCGAGCGTACCGGAGTCCATTCCGGAGACAGTATCTCGGTATATCCGGCTCCGACGATCAGCGATAAGGTTAAGGAGACCATCGTTGAGTATACGAAGCGTCTGGCACAGGCACTTCACGTAGTCGGACTGATCAACATCCAGTTCATCGCGATGAATGAGGAAGTTTACGTCATCGAGGTGAACCCGCGTTCATCCAGAACGGTTCCGTATATCAGCAAGGTAACCGGTATCCCGATCGTTGACCTTGCAACCAAAGTCATCATCGGCAACACGATCCGTGGACTCGGCTACGAGCCAGGACTTGCTCCAGTTGCGGATTACATCGCAATCAAGATGCCGGTATTCTCCTTCGAGAAGCTGCGTGGTGCGGAGATCAGTCTTGGACCGGAGATGAAGTCGACCGGTGAGTGTCTTGGTATTGCCAAGTCCTTCAACGAGGCATTGTACAAAGCGTTCTTAGGCGCAGGCGTACAGCTTCCAAAGCATAAGCAGATGATCATGACCGTAAAGGATGCCGACAAGCCGGAGGCAGTCGGTGTTGCAAAGCGTTTCGAAGCGCTCGGATACAAGATCTACGCAACAAGAAGTACGGCTAAGTATTTACAGGAGCATGGTGTAAATGCGCTTCGCGTCAATAAGATCACACAGGAGTCTCCGAATGTTATGGACTTAATCCTCGGACACAAGATTGACCTTGTGATCGATACCCCTACACAGGGTAACGGTGATAAGACAAGAGACGGATTCCTGATCCGCCGTAATGCGATCGAGACAGGTGTCTACTGTATTACTGCAATGGATACGGCAAATGCGCTTGCCCGCTCTCTTGAGACAGCGAACGGACAGCTTACTCCGGTTGATATTGCAACTGTTAAGAACGTCTAAAATGTATTTATGAATCCAAAGGGCTTCTCCTTCTTACAGGAGAAGCCCTTTTTCGAACGCCCATTAAGGCAGACACGAAATCCATCGGACGCGTCTTTGTGGAACGAACGCTGGAGCGCCACTGTCGAAACTTGAACGAACACAAATCATCAAAAGAGTCATACTTGTACTTTCTGCAAATTCAAGGTTCTGGATATCGCGTCCACAGAGCAGAAGCCGCCCCGGGTCTCACGCACGCGGAAGCCAGCCGCTGGCCGGGAGCCATCCAAGAAACGCGAAACATGAACCCCGCTTCATAAGACGTTAAGGAAGTCTTAAGTTGTATACACAATACCACTATGGTAAAATGACATCGTATGAATAGAAAAGAATTCTTTCAAAAGAACAAAAATAAAATCATATGTTTTATCGCAACGGTGGTTCTTGCAATTGTAACAATCTATGCCGTATTTCAGGGAAGCGGAATCTCGCGTGCGGAGCTGCTGCAGAGTATCCGGGAAGCATCGCTGCCGGGAATCGTGTTGGCGGCGGTGTGCATGCTCGGCTTTGTCTACTTTGAGGGTGAGGCGATACGTGTGATCGTCCACCATATGGGATATCCGGTGAAGCGGAGTCACGGATTCGTGTATTCGGCGGCGGATGTGTATTTTTCGGCGATCACGCCGTCCGCATCCGGAGGCCAGCCGGCCAGCGCCTATTTCATGATGAAGGACGGAATCCCGGGATCAGCAGTGATGGCGGCTCTGCTTTTGAATCTTGTAATGTACACGCTTGCGGTGGTGACGCTTGGATTGTTGAATTTCATCTGTGCGCCGAGACTGTTCCTGCAGTTTGGCATCGTCGGACGAATTCTGATCGTGAGTGGAATGCTGGCTTTATCGGGACTGGCAATCCTGTTTTACATGCTTCTGAAGAAACGGGATATTGTGCGCGGACTGATGAACGGTCTTGCGATGTTTCTGTGGAGAATCCATTGTAAGCGGTTGGCGAAGCGGCTGGTAAAGAAGCTGAACAAGGCTTTGGATGAGTATGGACGGTGTGTATCGCTGATTTTTAACAATAAAGCGATGCTGATCAAAGTGTATGTGCTTAACCTGCTGCAGCGCCTGTCGCAGATCCTTGTGACAATCGTCGCATTTGCTGCGCTGCACGGAGACTTACGCACGCTGCCCAAGCTTCTCGCTACGCAGATTTATGTTGTGCTCGGCTCGAACTGTGTGCCGATTCCGGGAGGCGTCGGTGTCACGGATTATCTGATGCTCAACGGATATAAGCAGCTGATGGAGAAGACACAGGCATATCAGCTGGAAATCTTAAGCCGTGGACTTTCGTTCTATGTCTGCATATTTGTGAGTATGGTTACGGTCGCTGTAGGATATCTTGTGATAAGGAAACGCAATAAGTAGCATATACGATATGTCAGAGATGTACCGTATAGACTGGCATCGATCCCGTGTGGGAGATGTTTCAATGGAGGAGAAGAGAAAATGATTGGATTTTATGACTATACAGTGATTCTGACATATTTGTCGATTTTGTCCGGAACAACCGGAATTATTTTGTGCCTGAACGGCATCGGACATCCGTATCTTGGAATGTTCTTCCTGCTGTTCTCGGGATTGTGTGATACGTTTGATGGCAAAGTTGCCCGTATGAAACAGGATCGCACGGAAGAGATGAAACTGTTCGGAATTCAGATCGATTCCCTGGCGGATCTGATCTCGTTCGGCGTATTACCGGCGTGCATCGGGATGGCGATGTTTCGCTGTAACGTGCAGCTGCAGGTGTTCACAGGACCGAAGATTCCACTTCTGCAGCAGCACCCGATCATCTACCAGAGTGTGCTGACCGTGGTCGCAATCCTGTATGTGCTTGCGGCGATGATCCGGCTTGCTTATTTTAATGTGATGGAAGCATCCGGCGGAAACCGTAATGAGGATGGAGAGAAAACTTACACAGGACTTCCGGTGACCAGCGCTGCCTTGATTTTTCCGGCCGTATTACTGCTTCATGTACTGGTGAAAGCGGATCTCACACTTACATATTTTGGTATCATGATTCTTGTTGGAATTCTGTTCCTTGCACGTTTTCGCATTAAGAAGCCAAAGAATTCAACGATCGCGATCATGCTTGCAGCAGGAGCGTTGGAGTTTATCCTGCTCGCAGTCAAACTGGTTATGTTCAAAAAGTAGGAGGTGCGGATGGATACACTGAAATTTCTGTATCGTACGATTCCGGGGAGAATGATTTTAAAATTTCTGACGCGTCCGTCTCTATCGAATGCATGCGGCAGATTTCTTGATTCGGATCTGTCGCATTTTCTTATTCAGCCGTTTGTCAAAGAAAACGGAATCCGTGTTTCGGATTATGAGATGGATGATGTGAGGAGCTTCAATGATTTCTTCTCGCGCAAGATCAAGGAGGGGCTTCGATCGATTGATATGGATGAAAAGCATCTGATCGCACCGTGTGACGGATTGCTTTCTGTATGGAAGATTCGCGAGGACACCGTCCTTCCGGTTAAACAGAGCAACTATACGATTTCGAGCCTGTTACGGAATCCGAAGCTGGCGGCACACTATCGTGATGGATATTGCCTGGTATTCCGCCTCTGCGTCAACCACTATCACCGTTATTGTTACGTGGATTCCGGAAAGAAAAGCCGCAACGTTTTCCTGCCAGGTGTATTACACACGGTGCGCCCGATCGCATTGGCACAGTACCCGGTGTTCACGGAGAACAGCCGCGCGTATACATTGATCCGGACGCCAAAATTTGGTACAGTCGTGCAGATGGAGGTCGGTGCGATGCTCGTCGGACGGATCGTAAATCACGAGCAGGGGGCACAGGTGATTCGTGGCGCGGAGAAGGGAATGTTTCAATACGGAGGATCCACGATCATTGTGTTGATTGGTAAGGATCAGGTGCAGATGAGGGAGGACCTGCTGAAAAATGCGCAGTTTGGCGTGGAGACTGCGGTACAGATGGGAGAGACGATCGGTTATGCGAAGAAAAATTGAGAAAATCGTTCCGCGTTATGCATGGGGACCGCTGATCCTGGCGGTTGTAGTTAATATGGCAGTCTATGAGGGCGTGGCATTATTTAAGGATGATCTGACATTCTATTCACTCGAACTTCCCATCGACCGGGTGCTGCCTTTCGTAGCGACTTTTATTGTGTTCTATTTGTTGGCATTTGTGCAATGGATCATCAATTATGTGCTGATTGCACGGGAAGGGCGCACATTCTGTTATCGGTTTGTATACGGAGATGTGATCTCGAAACTGTTCTGTTTGCTCTTCTTCGTGCTGCTTCCGACAACGATGGAGCGCCCGGAAGTGGTGGGAACAAGTGTGTTCGACTGGCTGGTAAAATTTATTTATCACATGGATGCGCCGGTGAATCTGTTTCCGTCAATCCATTGTCTAGAAAGCTGGTGTTGTATCCATGCGGCATTTGAGATGAAGAAAGTGCCGAACTGGTACAAAGGAGTTACGGTCGTGATGTCGATCGGCGTGTTTGCTTCGACGCTTCTTGTCAAACAGCATGTACTGTTGGATATGTTTGGAGGAATTGCTGTGTTTGAAGCAGGATTGTTGCTTGCCGGCCGGTTCATCAGAAGAAAATCTCATAAAGAATAAAAGAAAACGTCGCTGTGGGTGCAGCGGCGTTTTTTAAATCATAGGAAATTTCTTCACGAAAATTCATTTCGGAAGGATGGTATGTTATAGGTTGACCGGTTATTGCGCGGCCTGGGTATTTTCGTGTTCATGTATTTTCTGCAGCCGTTCGCGGAAATGTGCGGTCAGCTCCTTTAATTTCTCGTCCGGGACAAACTGTTTCAAAGTCTCCTCATCGACGGAGATGCGGTTGTCCATCGTCTTCATAATATCAAGGATCTGTATCTTGCGGAAGTCTGCTTCCGAACTCAGGTCGTAGAGTTTGTTGTCGCCGAGCCGTAAGATGACCGGGCGCATATAATTGGTTGTATTTTCTACGAGAACGATCCCCTTGTCACCGGTGGACAGGTCAATGTTGGCTGCCTGCGGGACGATGTGGATACATTCCGCGAGGGTGGCAACGATCTGCTTGTCGTAACGGGTAGAATCTGCTGAGAGAATCTTCATCGCAGAAATCTCGGAAACCGGTTCGTGTCCGATGTTCATCGCGGTCATCTGGTCAAATTGATCCGCAACGCGCAGAATCTTAACCATTCCCTGTAATTCCTCGTCTGGCATGATCGCAAGCTTTTCAGGATAATCGGCATAGACATAAGCCTGCATTAATGCGAGCGCACGCGGAAAGAAATCAAAGTCGCTGCGATACATGCCAAGCGGTTCGAGACCACGTTCCAGTGAGTGTTGTAATACCTCACGATCCGATGTGGATAAAGTGTCCGATCCCTTATCGAGAATATTTTTCGGTACGTGACTGTATCCGATGTCATAGAGCAGCGCTGCGGCCGCCAGCGTGATCTGCTGCTGGTGATCGTAATGCAGGCGCGAGGAGATCATGGAGACAAGGATCGCGGTACTGATCGCATGCTTGTGCATGAAGTCTTCGCTGCTTCTTAAATTCTGGTTAAAGTTTACACGATGATCGAGTGCTCCGTAATGCTGGATAATGTTATTCAAAAGTTTAGGGAGAGGTTCGATCCGTTTGCGTTTTGCAATGAGATCCAGACATTCACGCAACTGGAAGATATAGACCGTCTGCAGCTGCTCAAATTCCAGATCCTCGCGGGACAGCGGCGGTACCGGTTCTGCCGGTTCAAGGACATAGACACCCACCAGACCGAAATTGCGGGCGCTGATGATTCCGGGCTCCGTCAAGACCGAATTGCGGTCATACAGAAGTACACCATTCTTATTGTAGATTGGTTTGGCAAGGCGCATTCCCGCCTTCAGATGATCGGTTCTGACGAATTTCATATTAAGATACCTTTCCCTTCCAATACTGCATAAATACGTTCATAAATGTACTTTCAATATAGCATAAAAGCGATTTATATGCAACGAGCATGCATTTTTAATCATTATGTGAAATTTTTGAGAAGGCTTTGGAAAATGGATTGATTTTGAGCGAAAAATGTGGTAATATAGACATTGTTAAAAAATTAACAGCGCCTCAGGCGTAAGTTCAATTTAAAGGAGAACGTAAAGATGGCAAAGAAAGTTGTATTAGCAGGTGCTTGCCGTACAGCAATCGGCAAGATGGGTGGAGCATTAAGCAATACTCCAGCAGCAGATTTAGGTGCAATTGTAATTAAAGAAGCTTTAAACAGAGCAGGTGTTAAGCCGGAGATGGTTGACGAAGTTAAGATGGGTTGTGTAATCCAGGCAGCTCAGGGACAGAACGTAGCTCGTCAGGCTTCCATCAAGGCTGGTTTACCGATTGAAGTTCCGGCAATCACAATCAACGTTGTTTGTGGATCCGGTCTTAAATGTGTAAACGATGCTGCAACAATGATCATGGCTGGTGAGGCTGATATCGTTGTAGCCGGTGGTATGGAGAACATGTCTATGGCTCCTTACGCTATGACAAAGGCTCGTTTCGGATACAGAATGAACAATGCAACAATTATCGATACAATGGTTAACGATGCATTAACAGATGCATTCAACCACTACCACATGATGATCACTGCTGAGAACGTATGTGACAAGTATGGTATTACAAGAGAAGAACTTGATGAGTTCTCTGCAAACAGCCAGCAGAAGTGCGAGGCAGCTATCGCAGCCGGCAAGTTTGATGACGAGATCGTTCCGGTACCTGTAAAGGTTAAGAAGGAAATGGTTGACTTCAAGAAAGACGAAGGACCTCGTGCAGGAACAACTGCTGAGTCTCTTTCCAAGTTACGTTGCTGCTCTGGTAAGGAAGGCGGACTGGTTACAGCTGGTAACGCTTCCGGAATCAACGATGGTGCTGCAGCAATCGTTGTTATGAGCGAAGAGAAGGCTAAGGAGCTTGGTGTTACACCAATGGCTACATGGGTAGCTGGAGCTCTTGGCGGAGTTGAGCCGGAGATCATGGGTGTTGGTCCTGTTGCTTCTACAAAGAAAGTTCTTGCAAAGACCGGTCTTTCTATCGATGATTTCGATCTGATCGAGGCTAACGAGGCATTCGCTGCTCAGTCTATCGCAGTTGCAAGAGACTTAAAGTTCGATATGAGCAAGGTAAACGTAAACGGTGGCGCAATCGCACTTGGACATCCGGTAGGAGCTTCCGGATGCCGTATCCTTGTTACACTGCTTCATGAGATGCAGAAGCGTGGATCTAACAGAGGTCTTGCTACACTTTGCATCGGTGGTGGAATGGGATGTTCTACAATCGTTGAGAAATACTAATTTTTTTGCCAGATAAGATACATAGAGGGGGTGCGCTGCATCCCCTTGAAATGTGAATATATTTATTGACACATGAACAGCGCTCTGCTCCTTCAATTGCATTATCAAGAAGATTAGCGAGTATCCGACAAATCAGCATATTGTCTATGGTCATTGATTCAAACACGTTTATCTTAGTTGTGAATTGTATATTTTTATTTAATGCTTCCTGCCATTTCATATTGATAATAGCATCAACGGATGAAATACCTGTGTAGCATATTCCACCTGCGTCTGATAAGCTGTTTGATAAATTCTCCAGATGCCTAATTGCCTCATTTTGATTTCCATAGCGGAACATAGATCTTGCCACAGATATCTGATTATTTATATCATGCTTTAATTGCCTTATCTCGTTGTATTTACTTTCAATCAGCATATAATTTTCTTCTTCTGATTTAAGTCTCTGTTCCATGACTTTCAATTTCAATTGATTTGCATATGTATCAAAAAAGTTAAACACAAATAAATTAAGTGCAAGTAATCCAATAACGGAAATCAAATAATTTATAGTCTGTCTATGGGTTAACCCATATGACACAAAAATCCCATTAAGAATGACCACACTTAAAATCGGTATTAATATAATTGACAGCCAGTTCTTTAATGGAATATCTTTCTGCTTGTTTTTTGAATACTCTATTATATATACCGAAAACCAGAAACAAAATAGCTTTGAACAAGCCATTCCAATATATCTGCCTAAACCTGAATTTAATTGATCCAAGGGGCTTCCGAAATTCATTGTTTAATAGAGTATTTT
>OGML01002113.1_pt1 | contig 14840 bp, 20 predicted proteins | sample 1572951 | NCBI WGS metagenome assembly OGML01 (sample SAMEA2581883, study PRJEB24529) | metagenome | biome: Human gut stool | place: China | collected 2011 | reverse complement strand
CTACCGAAACCGCCGACGGCGCTAAGCATAAGGAATGCACCGTCTGCAAGAAGGTTCTTGAAACCGCAACGATCCCCGCAACAGGCAGCAGCCATACCAATAGCTACGGCGTATACGTTGGAATGACATATACGGCAGGAAATTTAATATACCAGATTACATCAATTGATACTGCAACAGTAGGACAATCAAAGGTTATTGGTGTAGTAGCTGCTAAAAAGAATAAAATAAAGAAAGTTACAATTCCGGACAGAGCAGATTGTAAGGGATATAGATTAAATGTAACAACAATTGGTAACAATGCGTTTGCCGGCTGCAAGGCCCTTGAGAAGCTTACAATAGGTAACAAGGTAACTGTTATCGGAAAAAATGCATTTAAGAACTGCTCAAAACTTGAAACAGTAGTAATTGGAAAAGCAGTTAAGACAATAAGTTCTAAGGCATTTATAGGAGATAACAAGATTAAGAAGATTACATTCAAAGGTGACAAACTTAAGACTGTAAAGAAGAATGCATTTAGCAAGAAAGCAAAGAAAAATATTAAGTCTAAGAAGACTAAACTTAAAGGAAATAAGAAAGCCATTAAGTTGTTTAAGAAGAAACTTAAAATTAAATAATTAAAAAGTAATTAAAGAGGCTAGCTTTTCAAGAGTTGGACATGTCATGTATGTCTTGTATTCTGCGAAAAGGTAGCCTCTAATAAGTTTATTAAGAGGGAGATAGTGTGAAAGAAAGTAGAAACAAGCCATAAATTGGCACACTTGAATAAGCTGTCTAAGGCAGGCAACTTTTTTGAAGTGTTATAGAGTTAAAAAATTGGATTAAGAAGCTAATGGCTCATCAGGAGGAAGGAGTCCCTCCCGCTGCAACAGTTTCTTAGCCTGCTTGATAGCTTTTGCCTTTTGTTTTTCAACAAGAGCTACAGGCATATCGATTTTATAAAGGTCGCTCGGATTCCACTGCTCGCCAGTAGACAGCATCTGGTAGATGGCGGTAAGAATCATACGGGCAATTGCGATAATGGCTCTTTTCTTGCCACGACGTTTAACAAGAGATTCATATTTCTTTTTGTAGTAAGGAGATTTGTCAGATTTTACGGCTGCATGAGCACACTGTACTAATGCAGGTTTGAGGTAGACTCCGGCACGTGTAATCCGAACAGATTTCTTCTTACCAGCAGATTCATTGCTGCCAGGTGTTAAACCAGCCCAGCAACATAAACGTTTGGAACTTGAGAACTGAGACATATCCGTACCGGTTTCGGAGATGATAGTGATTGCACTATCACGTTTGACACCCGGAATGGTACAGAGGAACTGGACAGCATTTTCAAAATCAGGATTAGAAGAAATCATATTTTCTATCATTTTATCAACATCGTTGATTTCGGCTGTGATATAATCCATATGTGCGCGGACAAGACGCATACGGTATTTTTGGGCATCAGTCATCTGATATCCTTCGACGGATTCTATAACAGCATCTTCTTTGGATTTGAGGTTTCTAAGAAGTTTAGATGCGATTTCTTCGTGGTTAATGGATGTACCCGATTGTTCAAGCAGATAGTCGATAATAGACGTGGATGACTTCCCAAAGATATCGGAAACAATAGAATCTAATGCAACATTACAGACAGTAAGAGCATTCTGGTATCTATTCTTTTCACTTGAACGGCAGGAAACAAGCTTGTAGCGATAGCGAGTGTATTCCCTGAGAATACGGACTTTCTTACAAGGAATATAGCTGCCCTTGACAAGGCCAAGACGGAACAAATCCCCAATCCATTTAGAATCTTTGGTATCATCTTTGTTGCCTTTCACTGCCTTTACCCATTTAGGATTGGCAATGACAACATTGATTTTATCTTCCAGAAGATTAAAGACAGGAACCCAGTATTTACCAGTGGATTCCATACAGACATCATGGCAGTGATTGTCAAGAAGCCATTGCTTGAATTCAAGAATTGAATTGTTAAAGGTGGAAAAGCGTTTCTTTTGGTAAGAGGGTTCAATGCCACCAGTAGTTTTTACAATTGTGGCAACGAGAAAAGATTTATGAACATCGACACCACAACAGGTTTGATAAGTAACTTTCATAGACGGACTCCTTTCACAAATGATAAGAAGCCATTGACTGAACTGCCACACAATTAAACCAAGGTGCTTAAACAATTCTTAGTGTACGGATTCATAATACCACTTATTTGTGCTTGAAAAGGCAGAACTTACACTGATTAGTATGCTGTCTAAAACGAAGAAAGTTGTTACAACTTATCCTCCCGTGCTTTGTAGTGTAGCTTCTTACAAACTATTTTAAAGCACAACGTAAAGAGTTAAAACACTTTCATTACTATTTGTGCCGCCGGCTGAAGGCGGCGGAATGGAGATTAGTATGTAATAAAAATATGCAGTGTTGGCAGAGTTGGTAATGCACCAGATTGCTAATCTGAGATTATCTTAACGGATACAGGGGTTCGAGTCCCTTACACTGCGTTATAGCTATATAGCTCAATTGGCTAGAGCAGGTTCTTCATACGGACAAGGTTACTGGTTCGATTCCAGTTATAGCTACTTATTTCATCAAGGAGGGGCAACATATATGATGACGAAAAACAGACAGAGTGTATATAACCGTAATTGGTATGAACACGAATATAAATTTGACAAGAAAAGACGCCGTAAAGAATACAATCGTAAAGTTCGTCACATGAAAATTGATGAAAATGCATGCTCCAGAGGTTATGTTAAACAGTTTAGGCGTTTGGAGTGGAATACAATATCCTAAAATTTTGTGGTATTAGCTCAATTGGATAGAGCAACGGTCTTCTAAGCCGTTGGTTGGGAGTTCGAGTCTCTCATGCCACATTTATAAGCTCTCATATGCTAATGGATAGACGACAGGGCTACGAACTCTGGGGTTGGCGTTCAAATCGCCATGAGAGCATTTACAGTTTAAAAATCCTGAAAGGAGGATAATGGTGATGAAAAATAATCAAACTTGGATATCTCCAACACATGGAAGATTGACATTGGAAGAAATTCCACAATATATCCGTGATTATTACAATCGTATGAAGCAATATGATACAAATATACGAATTACGATTGGCACGGACTCACAAAATTTCAGCTATACCAAAGAAGTAAATGTCATTGCTGTTATCTGCGAGGGACATGGAGGTATATTTTTCTATAAAATCAATAATAGAGACCGTATTCTGGATGTAAGGACAAAATTACAGATGGAAACCGGAGATTCTTTGGAAATAGCAGATAAGCTGATTCATCTATTAGAAGCGGAAGAGTACGAAGAAGTCTTTTTAAATACTACTTTTTCTATCCATATTGATGCAGGATATTCTGAAAAAGGAAAAACAAAAGATTTAATACCTGAACTTGTTGGATGGGTAAAAGGAAGTATTTCAAATTGCGAAGTATATGTAAAACCAGACAGCTATGTGGCATCTGGAATTGCAGATAAAATATCAAAATAACAGGGGTTGCAAAAGCCACAAATGGAGCGATGCCTCAATTGGTACAGGACCTGGTTGGAAACCGGACATGTCGTGTAAATCCACACTTTGGGGGTTCAAGTCCCTCTCGTTCCGTTATAGGCGTATAGTTCAATGGTTAGAATAAAATTCTCCAAAAATTAAGATGTGGGTCCGATTCCTACTGCGCCTGTTTGCTTTGATTAATGCATGTAAAAAGTTGTAGTATTTGTTTAAAATTTTGGAGGTTCAAAATGAATAAGAACAGTAGCATTTTATATACACTGTCTGATTCAGAATTTATATCTTTATTCAGAAGTTGTAATGGATATTAAAAATTATTCAGATGCGGAATGGGAAATTCTATAACATAGCAAATTTTTATCAAATATGCCGTGTGTCCGGTTGGTCGAGGGTGCTGTCTTGAAAACAGTCTGGGTGTAAAAACCTCTGGGGTTCGAATCCCTAACACGGCGTTTAATAAAAATTTTTTCAATTTTTTATTACTTTTAGCGGTTTTTTTATACATAAATATATAGATAAAAGAAAACACATAGTGATCAGTATGTGGATAGATGGTGATCATAAGGCAATGAATGATTATATTGCTGTAAAAGAAAATAAATCTTATATACACCCTGTCGCCCAGTGGTCTAAGGCAATGGTCTGCAAAACCAACATCGTGGGTCCGAATCCCACCAGGGTGTCTAGTATTTAAGCATTATAAATTAGATTAGTCACCTGATTTTTAATGTGTATATACTAAAAACCTTATGCTAAACGACATTGTAGTAGATTGACTAACTGCTCTGATGTAAGTGATAACAAGGACCCTTACTCCTTGGCATAAGGATTAAAGAATAAAGCCGTTTAGCTTAATTGGTAAAGCGCCAGATTCTGACTCTGGAGACCATTGGTTCAAATCCAATAACGGTTGTTTATGTACCTATAGCACAAATGGATAGTGCACAGTCCTGCACAAAGGTGTGTTTACTAAGTCTGGTGTTGCAGGTTCGAGTCCTGTTAGGTACACTGCATTGTAGCCAAGAGGAAAATGCAACATAACAGTTGCTATGTACGCAATTGCTCTTATAAGCCTAATTGGTAAGGCAGCGGTTTCGAAAATCGCCAGTAACCGAGATATCGGTGTCTCAGTTCGAGTCTGAGTAAGAGCGTTCCATCTTTTTCCTGCGCGGGGCAACAAAAAGACTACTGGTGTTTTGCCGGTAGTCTTTTGTTTGTGCTTAAATTAAATTGTTATCTGCCAGTATCCATAGGCAAAGTTTTCGATTTTACCCGCCTTTTTCAGATGTTGCTGTAAGCCGCGGATAAGATGCTTAGTACGGTCATCCGTGGCATTCAACATCTGATAAACCTCTTCATTACTGTGCAGAAATCCATCCTCATAGATTTCTAAAAGCTTTTGAGTCATCATACTTTTCTTCCTCCCTGTATTTTATATATTTATTATACCATATTGCTTTTTTGCAAAATCCTCATGAAAAAGGGATACGTCTATCTACTTTTTTCATAACGTCTCTTATTTTTTATAACATGTCTATAAAAATAGCAAAATCAAGCACTTTTTCAAATTTTTTTGACATAAATATATAGATTATTATTTATTGTAAAGAAAGGATATATTTTACTATGGCAACTAGAGAGAATGATACTAAAGAAATACTGAAAGAAATTGCGGAACTTTATGATTATGATTTAACTATATCAAAGGATGGAAAAGTAAATTTTGATGGAGGTTCATTAAAACATGAATTTGACTCCATGAATCAGGCAATGAAACACTGGTTACCAGATTTTGAAACCGCAGAATCAGGTGTTTTTGCAGAAGAAATTAAATTTATCAATAAATGTATGATGGAAGATTATCTTGCTTTATTTAACGATGGTCGTTTTCAGAGTCATTATATACAAAAAGATAGTAATCATTTCATTTTTTATGATGGAATTAAAGAAATTCCTTTTGATATTTTAAATGGACGTATTTGTTGTTCTGGAATGGACTGTATTGAAAATGCAAAATCAGCTTTTGATAATGATCCAGAAATGTTAGCTCAAATTGCACACTTTGAAAATGATTGGTATATAGATGCAAAGGAAAAGACCACCCCTAGCAGGCAAGAAATGACAGACGGACAGGATGATAAAAAACATAACTATCTGATTACTATGGCAGCAGAAGAGTCCGCCGATATGGAAATTGAATTAACAGATAAAGAATATGAGATAGTTGCACGGGTCTTCCATGAAATAGATTCCAAATGTCATGGACTTTGTGGCAGCGTCTATATCGAAAGTCTGGAAAGAGACGATATGGATGAGGTGGATATGGAGGATAGGGAAGTATGACGTATAAATACAAATGCGGGAATGATATTATTAATGTTTTTGTATGGAGCAATGACTTTCATACCGATGTAGCAATTTATGATAAAGAAGCTGCAAGATCTTATGATCGAACCATCCGAGAAGACAAAAATGGAAAATTCTTTACATGGAATCGTAATAAAATCTATCTGAATGACTGGATCAAAATTTCTATGCTGGAACTAAAAGAAAAGATAGAAAGAGGAGAATGGATTACTTCTGAGGAACTATGTCAGGCAATTCTGACGGATGGTATTGATAACGTAAGATTTATTGTTCCATTAGATACAGCATATGGCACTAAAGATACTATATGTAAAGTGGAAGAAAGATTTAACAGAGAAGTAAAAGCTGATTATAAACTTGTACTGGTGCCTGTAACACCAAACGATGATACTGTACATGAAATGGAATATTATACAACGGATCTGGCAGGATTATTACGTGCTGGTATTGTAAAGATAGCTGATAGCGTAAAAGAAAAGGAAATACAACAAGAAGAATACGAGCGGTGAACAAACTTATGAAATAGAGGGTATTTAAAAAAGTATCCTCTATTTTTATTATTTTACGGTTTTTTTAAACATATATAAATAGGCTGTAGTAAACGCGGATAATTATGCATTTTCTATTGGAAAATACCAAAGAATTGGATATGGAAAGAATTCTTTTGAAAGGTAGATTATTGCACACCTATGAAACTATAAATTAATATAGCACCATATAAAAATAGTGAGGAATAAATATGAGTTATCGCTTTGGAATGTTTTTTAAACAATTAGATGAAAATGAAGATCCATTGTCTTTTATATGCAAAATAAAAACTGAGGTTGGTATTCATGCAAAAGAAATGATTGGACATCAGATTCCAGTGGAAGCAATTCCATCCTTCCGGAAATCTGTGAATGTGGAAACAGATGAACATTGGATACAGCATGTTTTTAATTTAAGATTTGTATATTGGCCAGAAAAGCATTTACTTGGGTTGTCTGGGTATGATTTTACATATGAAGTAAATAAATTATTTGATACTCACTTTTCATTCCAGAATAGTACAGACCAGGATTATGATTTTGATTGCTGGTCGGATAAAATCAATGTTTTTAGAAATTATAAACAACGATATATGTTTGCCGATTTGGAATCTTTATGTAAAGATAGCCCGAATCAATGGTATACTTTAAAAGAAGTAGAAGAAGACCCGAATTATTATAGAAAATCAATGTTATACGAAAAAATCTATGAAGATGTCTTACATTTGGATCATTGGTTATATAACGAACCAGATGAAAAATTTGTAGCTATTACTGTAAACCCGATAGATTCTGATAGATTAAAATTTCAATTACAGAAAAGAATACAAGATGTTATAAAAAAAGAAAAATTAGATGATTATGAATTATTTTAACCTTTTACGTTTTTTTAGACATATATAAATAGGATGTAGTAAACGGGAGATAATTATGCACTTTCTATTGGAAAATACCAAAAAATTAGATATGGAAAGAATTCTTTTGGAAGAACAATTAAAAAAATATAGATTTTTGCATACCTATGAAACCATAGAGATACCAAGGAAATGTCAGGAAAATGTTTATCCTGTGGGTACCATTCCTTTTGTGGAAAATTGTCTGCAGTTACATGAAAACCCCATTGAAATACCGAAATATCTGCGAACCGATGAATTTTTAAAGCGAGATTATCAAATTGTAAAATGGGATACGATTCCAAGACATGGGAATTACTTTTTAAAGGATGTTTCAAAACTGAAAAATTTTGGAAAAATTGTAAACGCAGACTATGAAATCAACGATGAATTATTTGCAGAGGATGTGTCTGATGCAGTATTTACTTTAAGTAAGACATCAGATTATCTCGTAAGTAGTCTCTTTTCCATTGAAACCGAATATCGTGTGTATATATTTCAGGGAGAAATAGAACAGATATCTTATTATAATGGAGATTGTACTGTTTTTCCGGATATAAATCTGATAAAAAAGGCAATTTCACTCATTAATTACCATGAAAAATGGCTGAGGTCCTATACCATAGATGTAATGGTAGGGAAAACAGGCACTGCACTGATTGAGATACATAATTTCACTTCCTGTGGTTTGTATAGTACACTTTGGGGAGAAAACCTAATACAAGCTTATGTAGATGGAATCCGGTATCTAAGAAACGACAATAAAAAATTAGAGAGGTAAATAAGAATATGAATAGATATATTTCAGATATGCACTTAGGACATGCAAATGTACTTCGATTTGACCACAGACCATTTGCAGATATCGAAGAAATGGAACATTATATGATGAAAAAGTGGCAGGATACGGTACAAAAGGATGATGATGTATGGATCCTGGGAGACTTTGCTTATCATGATAAGAAGAATCCGGTAGAGTATTTGAGACAATTGCCGGGACATAAGCATCTGATCATTGGAAATCATGATGGAGCATTATTAAAGAATGCTGCAGCAATGCGATATTTTGAATCGGTAGATATATTGACAAAGATTGTAGATACATTAGATGGTGAAAAGAGACAGGTTATCCTTTGTCATTATCCAATTTATGAGTGGGATGGCTATCATAGAGGTACGCTGCATGTATATGGACATGTTCATAATAGTAGTGGGCATACAAAGGAAGATGAGACACAATTACCTGACATTCCACATCTTTTTGCTGCCTGGGGAAACGCCTTTAATGCGGGGTGTATGATCAATGGATACGCTCCGGTGACCTTACGTGAGCTACGGGAAAATAACCAGAGGTTTTTGGAATATTTGGATCAACAATAGGAGAGATTTTATTATATTTTATAGTTAATTTATAACGAATTATGCGTTATAATATACTATATACAAGCAAGGAGGTCTTACTATGAGTTATATAGAAATTATAAAGTTTAAAGAAGATAAAACCCATGAATTAGCAGGAAAAGTTCAAAATGCATCCAGACATCATCAAGTTATATGGAATTATTTTGCAAAAAAATATTTAGGTTTGGAATATTTTAACGTTCACAGTGATTGTGTGGAACAACAGAAGCTTTGGGAGCTTTTTGAAGATGAACGACTTACAATGAATGAACGAATTATTCTCGGGTCTACTTATGATTATGTATTAGTAAAGAAAGAAGATATTCCTTTAGTGATTGATGCATTTAAGTCTTTTGAAAATGAATCAAATCTATTAGAAGAAACTGGTATCTTATCTAGCCTTTTGAATGATAAAACTTGTGTTGCGATTGGGTGGCAATCAAGTATAACTGATATGTGGAATAATTATGATATATTTACTGAAAAAAAGCATTGGTCTTTATTAGATGAAATAAATGCCATACAAAAAGTTATCAATGATGAAAAGGATATGGAATACGATGCCTAGGCCAAAGAAAGACGGGCGTTATTTGAACTTATATCTCGACAGAACACTACATAGGAATTTGAGCAGTTCTGTGAAAGCCTTGGACAAACCAAGACAGTTGCTGCTGAAAGAGCTTTTCGGATGTACATGGATGCTATAAAGCAGAATCCAGAACAAATAATGAAAGAAAAATAGGAGGAAATAGACATGACAAAAATTGAAATCGATGACGCATTGAATAAAATTTCCGCTTCATTGGAACCTTGTCCGATATGTAAAGGGAAAGCAGAAATTTTAGCAATGCACGCTACTCTAAAAGAAGTTGTTATTGACTCCATTGGTTGTCGAAAATGTCATCTTGCAGTTGAAAGAAAATGGCGTTTTGCAGAAAGCGACAAACTGTTTGTAAAACGCACTACTACAATAGTTAATCCCGTACATATATGGAATCAAAGAGTTAGTGAAGTTAATGATTAGTGAAGTTTTCCCATTCTATGTGACTATCTTCAAATATTTGCATAGAAAGGAAAATATATTGTGTATTACATACTTTTGAGGATTTTAATTCCTATTATTATTGCATATTTATTTGTCGTATTTATTATCTCTTTTATATGGCATCTGGTGGCGGAGCTTCCGTCCCTGACAATGGAGTAACGAATTTAAGCCATAGGTTGTATAATATTTCCGTTGATCAGTATGAAGATAAAAATATTCTCGTGTACACATACGAAATTTCATATGAAACGGATTTAATAACAGGTATCCAGCACGTTTATGTTGGATATGCTTACAGGTGCTATGATGAAACCGGTGTGCCAGACATATCAAATCCGATAAGTAGTGACATTAACGCATATTCATTGTCTAAAACTTATGATGCTTACTTTGATATGTTTTTAAGCCAATACAATACAACAGATTTGATAGATAACATGCAATAATAAAAACAACCCTCCCTTTTCTCTTTTGTAGAGTTCTGGGAGGGTTACTTTTTGGTTAAAAATCGCTTAACTTAATGACATTACGGATAATTCCGGCAGTTTTTTTATTGCAAAAGTAGAAAAATCTATGGAAGAGAAAATGATTTATTTATTAGTTTTAGCATTATTAATTACTATTTATTTTTGTCCTGAATGTTTGCAAATAATTTCTTTAATATCAGCCATTATCGAATTATTTCCAAAAATGAAGTTTACTATAAAAATCACAATAAAACTCACCAAAATAGTAAAATAAATTTCAAAAATTCGAGTTTTTCAAGAATTTTTATACATAAAAAAGTGACGGTTGCAAACGTCAAATCAAAGAAAGGTGTATGAGAATCCGGATTGTCTGAAATAGACAATATTGAAAAACTTAAGACTTGTAGAATTATGTAGTGGAATTGGTGCACAGGCAAAAGGCATCGAAAAAACTGGGCTGTTTCAGGTAGAATCTGTTGCTACGGCAGATCTCGATAAAGAAGTTGTAGTAAGCTATGCGGCAATTCATTGTGGATTAACGAATGAGTTGATTGAATCTTATGAAAATTATCCCAGCAAAGAGGAAATGGCAGCAGAACTCACTGCAAAAAGACTGGGATATGATTTTAAAAACGACAAACCATATGATTGGTATAAGCTTTCCCGTAAAAAGGATAAAACAAAAGGTATCGAAAAGTATTGGTTAGCAGATCATTTATCTCATAATCTTGGAGATATGATGCAGATTGATGCTTTACCTGATTGTGATTTCATTACATATAGTTGCCCATGTACCGATCTTTCTATTGCCGGTCATCAGGAGGGACTAAAATGGACTTGTCAGGATTGTGGACATACTTATGACCCTGCTGCTTATTCTGTGGAGGAAAGGTATCTTTGTCCAGTATGTGGAAGCAAACATGTCAAATCCACCAGATCGGGATTACTATATGAAGTAGAACGATTATTAGTAACTGCAAAACAGAATGGAAGTCTGCCCAAATATCTGTTAATGGAAAATGTAGACGCATTAGTATCTAAAAAGTATATTGATAGCTTTAATAACTGGTTGGAGAGATTGGAAAATCTCGGATATCATTCTTATTATCAGGTAATTAATGCCAAAAATGCTGGTGTCCCTCAGAATAGAAAGCGTATCTTTGTATTTTCCATTTTGAAGGAAATAGATACTGGCAAATTTACATTCCCTGTTCCCTTTGATAATGGTATCCGATTAAAAGATGTATTAGAAGATACCGTAGAGGAAAGATATTATTTATCCGATGAAAAGGTGGCAAGTTTCCTCGGAAATCTGATCAAAACAGAAGATGAGGATACTGTGAGTATAAAGCAGGCTACAAAAGATGGGTATATCAAATGTGATTTACCGGGCGTGGCTGATTTATCTTATCCGGAATCCACTACCAGAAGAGGCAGAGTACAGGAAAATGGGACAGTATCTCCGACATTAACTGCATCACAGACAGGTATTTGTAAATTAGAAAAAACCAATGAAGTTTTGCAGATTGGTAACATTGCTGAAGGAAAATCAGGATGGGATAATCCACAGACAGGAAGAATCTATAGTGCAGAAGGATGTAGTCCGACTTTAAACACCTGTAATGGTGGAGGACACGAACCTAAGATTTTAATAGACTGCGATAAATCCCATAATTCTCCTCAAATCATAGAACGTGCAAATTGTATCACTGCCAGGGAAGACAGAGGTATTTCAAATCATAAATCTGAGGGTACTGCCGTGATTGAAAAGATTGGCAATGATAATTTGGTAATGGAAGGGGAAATATTACTTCCTTACATCCGCATTCGTAAGCTTACGCCAAAGGAATGTCATAGACTGATGGGCTTTGATGATATTGATGTAGATCGCTGTAAAGCAGTCGGAATGTCAGATGCCCAAGGATATAAACAAGCTGGCAATTCCATCGTCACTAATGTTATTGCACTGATTGCAGAACATTTTTATAAAGCACAATATGATGAATCTTATAAATGCTTAGATGAAAAAATGGTAAATTTTCAAAAACCACAGATGGAATAAAACCTGTCTGTGGTGAAATGGCCATCGGATGTGCAATGCGTGGTAGATATAATGCAGATGGCAGTACTTCTCAGCAGATAGAAGTTTTAGGAGATGAGATTTGGAATGCCATCACCACAGTCCAAAAAGATACTTTGGTATTAATTATGAAAGAAAAGTAGAGATTTTTAAAAAGTCTCTATTTTTTTTGCACAAAAAGAACCATTTTTAAAGAATTTTTTGACATATAACAATAGACTTAAGCAGTTACGGAAAGAAGATATTTAACGGAAGGACGATTTATATGTATACGGAACAAAACAAAGGATTTACAGTTATCACAAATTTTGGATGTGACTGTCATTGTAAATATTGTATCACGAAACATCATCCGATTTTACAAAATGCAGTTACCGATAAAAGCAAAATAGATTGGGATTATCTGGAAAAATGTATTGTTGCATCGGAGGCACCAACTGTGAATTTATCCGGTGGTGGAGATCCTTTTTATCATTGGCAGGAAAATATCGACTTTTATAACCGGATGTATGAGCTGGCTACAAAATATGGAAAGCAACTGGATATCCATACCAGAATCCTGCCGACCGATATGAATTTGATTCAGAAATTCCGAAAGATTGCTTTAAGTATCGAATCCTATGATACAAAAGCAATGGAACAATTACGGATGATGCTTCCTGAAATTGAAAAGACTACGAAACTGAGAGTCATCAATGTATTAAATGAGAGAATGACCACAGAAGACTGTCTTGCATATATAAATAAGATGCATGATATCGGTGTAAAACAGGTAACCTTCAGGCAGATGTTTGGCAATCGAAACGCCTATCAGAACTTTTTAAAGGTGAAAGATACGATTGATATCCCTGGCGTGATGTTTTTACCGGATGGAGAATATCATAATTACTATTTCACAACAAATAACAAGCTTTATTCCTATTTCTTCGGTTATACGGAAGAGGATAGAAAAACATGGATGAAGAAGTATGAAGAAATTGAAACAACCTGTGGATAATGGAGGAAATGATGACTAATAACAATTTAGAAAAAACAATATTATCTTTAGCCATGTTTTTCAATGAAAATTCTGAAAAACAAAATCAGGAGTTTTTAAATAAGTTATATGAAATATTTGATAAAAATGAAAGTTTATATGATAGTGAAGTATCCTTAGCATTTTTAAATTTTCAAAAATTTACAACAATGCCGTGGCTAACAAAACATCCACAGGTAACAGATGGATGGGAAAAATCTTATATAGAGTGTATTTATAATGGATTATTACCTCATTTTGTTAGGCAAGTTATTGAAAAAAATGAGGGCACCCCATGCAGTGGAGATAAAGAAGATTTTATTATTCAAAAAATAAAAGAGTCAGTAGCAACTGGAAAAAATATCTCCTTATATGAAACATACGAGGGGAAAAATAACATTTCAAAAGAAAAATGGAAAGAGCAAGCATACTGGTCTCCAAAAAGCTTTAAAGATACAGATGATGTAAAAACAAAATTCAAAGCTTGGTATTATTTGGACATGGATTATGTTAAAGAAAAATTGGAGACTGAAAATATCGAAATGGAGGATAGATAAAATGACAGGATATACGGAACAGATAGAAAATGGAAATATCACGACAGGAAAAGATTTTTTAAAAATTTGTACAAGAGCATTTGGTGTTGCGAATAGTTTGATAGAAAAACCTTTATCAGTACCAACTCCAACACATTTTGAACCAAACCCTTATTATAAAGAAGAATATGATAAGGCTGTTGAGGTTCGTAATAAATACAGACAGATGACTTTTGAAGAAGCGAAACAGGATATAATTAAAAAACATAATGCAGAAATTACTCAGATTAAGAAATTTTTAGAAAAATACAAATTAGAAGATGAAAAATACAAAAAAGTTAGAGATGAAATTAAGGAATGGATTCCACCTACACCACAACATAAAGCATTAAAAAATTTTGCATTAGATCAAATAGATTTATCTATGAATACATATCTCTATAACTCTTTAGAAAAGGAACTGAATAAAGAATTAGATATTAGTGATGATGCTGTATGGAAATATATAAACAATATGAATGCATCTTGTGAAAAAAACGTTGGCGAAGCATATGAACAATGGCAGAAAGATTTAAAAAGAACTGCCGAAAAAAATACATGGATGCGACAACTTTTGGAAAGTTTAGATAACTTTGAATATGCAGATTCTGATAAAGATATAGAAAGGTAAAAATCATTTATGAAACATTTTGAATTCGTAAAAGAATATAAGTATCCAAGTGGCAGTGTATATGTACTTTATAATAAAGAGAAAAATTTTTATATTGAAACTACCTCCATGCAGGATGTAAACACGAGAGGAAAATCTCAGGAAATCATTATGACGGATGATGTAAACCTGATTAAGAAAAATCTGGTACCTTTTGAGGAAAAGTGGCTGACTGCAATCAGCACACAATATGGATGTCCCCAGCATTGTAAGTTTTGTTTGGTACCGTAATTGGGCTTCCACGGGAATCTATCGACAGAAGAAATGTGGGAGGAGCTTGAATTTG
>OGML01002109.1_pt1 | contig 14862 bp, 17 predicted proteins | sample 1572951 | NCBI WGS metagenome assembly OGML01 (sample SAMEA2581883, study PRJEB24529) | metagenome | biome: Human gut stool | place: China | collected 2011 | reverse complement strand
ATTTGAAAACCAGAACCTCGCTTAGGCCTGTGTCCATATTACGTGGGTAGGATCAGAACTCCTTCTGCGCGAGTGTGCGGGAATAATCAAAAACGATGCACACCGGGGTTACCGGGTACACATATTTCATCATGCCAGCGAGTCCGGTTCTGGCACGGAAGAAACCGGACGTTATGATTTAGTGCGGAAATATTTGTGTAGTGTTCTGAATGTTCTCAGTAAAGAGTAATGAATTATCAAAGGTATAGTAATACCTTTTGTTTTCGTGGATATTTGTAATCCATCTGAAAACCCCTGCTGTAGCAAGATTTTTCCTGTATTCGTAAAATGATAACTCTCCTGATTTGAATCCTTTTAATGTGGCTTCTATAAGGCATTTATTTTTTGAAAATCTTACATTTACAACCTTACCCTGTCCTTTTATTAAAACCGTATTATCGTTTTCAAGAACAAGATGAATATTCTCTGTGGCTAAATAGTAAATGTAATGTGAGACATTGTGACGTTTTAGTTCAGAATAAAACCAGTGATAGTTTAAATTATTTCGCACTTTATCGAATATTTGTTTAAAAATGGCAACCTGAGCCATTGTAGTACCTTCCATGTGATATGAAGGTACCTAGTCTGCACGATTATCTAAATTGCTTCAATCTGGTCTGACCTGCTTTCTGAGCAATTCAGTAATGTCATTCTTTTCTTTGTTTGCTTCAGGCGAAACTCTTTTTTCTGAGCACAGTCTTCGGCGGCAGGCTTCAATGACCCAGGCTGAGAAATTCCCGGACCCTTTTTGATCAAGAGCGATGTTAATTTGTTCAATCATTTGGTTAGGAAAGCGGATGTTGCGGGTTGTTGTTCTGCGGGTTCTGTTCTTCGTTGACATGAGGTTGTCCCGTATTCAGTGTCGCTGATTTGTATTGTCTGAAGTTGTTTTTACGTTAAGTTGATGCAGATCAATTAATATGATACCTGCGTCATAATTGATTATTTGACGTGGTTTGATGGCGTAGATGCACGTTGTGACATGCAGATGATAATTATTATCATTTTGCGGGTCCTTTCCGGCGATCCGACAGGTTACGGGGCGGCGACCTCGCGGGTTTTCGCTATTTATGAAAATTTTCCGGTTTAAGGCGTTTCCGTTCTTCTTCGTCGTAACTTGATGTTTTTATTTAAAACACCCTCTGAAAAGAAAGGAAACGACAGGTGCTGAAAACGGGCTTTTTGGCCTCTGTCGTTTCCTTTCTCTGTTTTTGTCCGTGGAATGAACAATGGAAGTCAACAAAAAGCAGCTGGCTGACATTTTCGGCGCGAGTATCCGTACCATTCAGAACTGGCAGGAGCAGGGAATGCCCGTTCTGCGGGGTGGTGGCAAGGGTAATGAGGTGCTTTATGACTCTGCCGCCGCCATAAAATGGTATGCCGAAAGGGATGCTGAAATTGAGAACGAAAAGCTGCGCCGGGAAGTTGAAGAACTGCGGCAGGCCAGCGAGACAGATCTCCAGCCAGGGACTATTGAGTACGAACGCCATCGACTTACGCGTGCGCAGGCCGACGCACAGGAGCTGAAAAATGCCAGAGACTCAGCTGAAGTGGTGGAAACCGCATTCTGTACTTTCGTGCTGTCGCGGATCGCAGGTGAAATTGCCAGTATTCTCGACGGGATCCCCCTGTCGGTGCAGCGGCGTTTTCCGGAACTGGAAAACCGACATGTTGATTTCCTGAAACGGGATATCATCAAAGCCATGAACAAAGCAGCCGCGCTGGATGAACTGATACCGGGGTTGCTGAGTGAATATATCGAACAGTCAGGTTAACAGGCTGCGGCATTTTGTCCGCGCCGGGCTTCGCTCACTGTTCAGGCCGGAGCCACAGACCGCCGTTGAATGGGCGGATGCCAATTACTATCTCCCGAAAGAATCCGCATACCAGGAAGGGCGCTGGGAAACACTGCCCTTTCAGCGGGCCATCATGAATGCGATGGGCAGCGACTACATCCGTGAGGTGAATGTGGTGAAGTCTGCCCGTGTTGGTTATTCCAAAATGCTGCTGGGTGTTTATGCCTACTTTATAGAGCATAAGCAGCGCAACACCCTTATCTGGTTGCCGACGGATGGTGATGCCGAGAACTTTATGAAAACCCACGTTGAGCCGACTATTCGTGATATTCCGTCGCTGCTGGCGCTGGCCCCGTGGTATGGCAAAAAGCACCGGGATAACACGCTCACCATGAAGCGTTTCACTAATGGGCGTGGCTTCTGGTGCCTGGGCGGTAAAGCGGCAAAAAACTACCGTGAAAAGTCGGTGGATGTGGCGGGTTATGATGAACTTGCTGCTTTTGATGATGATATTGAACAGGAAGGCTCTCCGACGTTCCTGGGTGACAAGCGTATTGAAGGCTCGGTCTGGCCAAAGTCCATCCGTGGCTCCACGCCAAAAGTGAGAGGCACCTGTCAGATTGAGCGTGCAGCCAGTGAATCCCCGCATTTTATGCGTTTTCATGTTGCCTGCCCGCATTGCGGGGAGGAGCAGTATCTTAAATTTGGCGACAAAGAGACGCCGTTTGGCCTCAAATGGACGCCGGATGACCCCTCCAGCGTGTTTTATCTCTGCGAACATAATGCCTGCGTCATCCGCCAGCAGGAACTGGACTTCACTGATGCCCGTTATATCTGCGAAAAGACCGGGATCTGGACCCGTGATGGCATTCTCTGGTTTTCGTCATCCGGTGAAGAGATTGAGCCGCCGGACAGCGTGACCTTTCACATCTGGACGGCGTACAGCCCGTTCACCACCTGGGTGCAGATTGTCAAAGACTGGATGAAAACGAAAGGGGATACGGGAAAACGTAAAACCTTCGTGAACACCACGCTCGGTGAGACATGGGAAGCGAAAATCGGTGAACGTCCGGATGCTGAAGTGATGGCAGAGCGGAAAGAGCATTATTCAGCGCCCGTTCCTGACCGTGTGGCTTACCTGACCGCCGGTATCGACTCCCAGCTGGATCGCTACGAAATGCGCGTATGGGGATGGGGGCCGGGTGAGGAAAGCTGGCTGATTGACCGGCAGATTATTATGGGCCGCCACGACGATGAACAGACGCTGCTGCGTGTGGATGAGGCCATCAATAAAACCTATACCCGCCGGAATGGTGCAGAAATGTCGGTATCCCGTATCTGCTGGGATACTGGCGGGATTGATCCGACCATTGTGTATGAACGCTCGAAAAAACATGGGCTGTTCCGGGTGATCCCCATTAAAGGGGCATCCGTCTACGGTAAGCCTGTGGCCAGCATGCCACGTAAGCGAAACAAAAACGGGGTTTACCTTACCGAAATCGGTACGGATACCGCGAAAGAGCAGATTTATAACCGCTTCACACTGACGCCGGAAGGGGATGAACCGCTTCCCGGTGCCGTTCACTTCCCGAATAACCCGGATATTTTTGATCTGACCGAAGCGCAGCAGCTGACTGCTGAAGAGCAGGTCGAAAAATGGGTGGATGGCAGGAAAAAAATACTGTGGGACAGCAAAAAGCGGCGCAATGAGGCACTCGACTGCTTCGTTTATGCGCTGGCGGCGCTGCGCATCAGTATTTCCCGCTGGCAGCTGGATCTCAGTGCGCTGCTGGCGAGCCTGCAGGAAGAGGATGGTGCAGCAACCAACAAGAAAACACTGGCAGATTACGCCCGTGCCTTATCCGGAGAGGATGAATGACGCGACAGGAAGAACTTGCCGCTGCCCGTGCGGCACTGCATGACCTGATGACAGGTAAACGGGTGGCAACGGTACAGAAAGACGGACGGCGAGTGGAGTTTACGGCCACTTCCGTGTCTGACCTGAAAAAATATATTGCAGAGCTGGAAGTGCAGACCGGCATGACACAGCGACGCAGGGGACCTGCAGGATTTTATGTATGAAAATGCCCACCATTCCCACCCTTCTGGGGCCGGACGGCATGACATCGCTGCGTGAATATGCCGGTTATCATGGCGGTGGCAGCGGATTTGGTGGGCAGTTGCGGGCGTGGAATCCACCGGGTGAAAGTGTGGATGCAGCCCTGCTGCCCAACTTTACCCGTGGCAATGCCCGCGCAGACGATCTGGTGCGCAATAACGGCTATGCCGCCAACGCCATCCAGCTGCATCAGGATCATATCGTCGGGTCTTTTTTCCGGCTCAGTCATCGCCCAAGCTGGCGCTATCTGGGCATCGGGGAGGAAGACGCCCGTGCCTTTTCCCGCGAGGTTGAAGCGGCATGGAAAGAGTTTGCCGAGGATGACTGCTGCTGCATTGACGTTGAGCGAAAACGCACGTTTACCATGATGATTCGGGAAGGTGTGGCCATGCATGCCTTTAACGGTGAACTGTTCGTTCAGGCCACCTGGGATACCAGTTCGTCGCGGCTGTTCCGGACACAGTTCCGGATGGTCAGCCCGAAGCGCATCAGCAACCCGAACAATACCGGCGACAGCCGGAACTGCCGTGCCGGTGTGCAGATTAATGACAGCGGCGCGGCGCTGGGATATTACGTCAGCGAGGACGGGTATCCTGGCTGGATGCCGCAGAAATGGACATGGATACCCCGTGAGTTACCCGGCGGGCGCGCCTCGTTCATTCACGTTTTTGAACCCGTGGAGGACGGGCAGACTCGCGGTGCAAATGTGTTTTACAGCGTGATGGAGCAGATGAAGATGCTCGACACGCTGCAGAACACGCAGCTGCAGAGCGCCATTGTGAAGGCGATGTATGCCGCCACCATTGAAAGTGAGCTGGATACGCAGTCAGCGATGGATTTTATTCTGGGCGCGAACAGTCAGGAGCAGCGGGACAAGCTGACGGGCTGGATTGGTGAAATTGCCGCGTATTACGCCGCCGCGCCGGTCCGGCTGGGAGGCGCAAAAGTGCCACACCTGATGCCGGGTGACTCACTGAACCTGCAGACGGCTCAGGACACGGATAACGGCTACTCCGTGTTTGAGCAGTCACTGCTGCGGTATATCGCTGCCGGGCTGGGTGTCTCGTATGAGCAGCTTTCCAGGAATTACGCCCAGATGAGCTACTCCACGGCACGGGCCAGCGCGAACGAGTCGTGGGCGCACTTTATGGGGCGGCGAAAATTCGTCGCATCCCGTCAGGCGAGCCAGATGTTTCTGTGCTGGCTGGAAGAGGCCATCGTTCGCCGCGTGGTGACGTTACCTTCAAAAGCGCGCTTCAGTTTTCAGGAAGCCCGCAGTGCCTGGGGGAACTGCGACTGGATAGGCTCCGGTCGTATGGCCATCGATGGTCTGAAAGAAGTACAGGAAGCGGTGATGCTGATAGAAGCCGGACTGAGTACCTACGAGAAAGAGTGCGCAAAACGCGGCGACGATTATCAGGAAATTTTTGCCCAGCAGGTCCGTGAAACGATGGAGCGCCGCGCAGCCGGTCTTAAACCGCCCGCCTGGGCGGCAGCGACATTTGAATCCGGACTGCGACAATCAACAGAGGAGGAGAAGAGTGACAGCAGAGCTGCGTAATCTCCCGCATATTGCCAGTATGGCCTTTAATGAGCCGCTGATGCTTGAACCCGCCTATGCGCGGGTTTTCTTTTGTGCGCTTGCAGGCCAGCTTGGGATCAGCCGCCTGACGGATGCGGTGTCCGGTGACAGCCTGACTGCCCAGGAGACACTCGCGACGCTGGCGTTATCCGGTGATGATGACGGACCACGACAGGCCCGCAGTTATCAGGTCATGAACGGCATCGCCGTGCTGTCGGTTTCCGGCACGCTGGTCAGCCGGACGCGGGCGCTGCAGCCGTACTCGGGGATGACCGGTTACAACGGCATTATCGCCCGTCTGCAACAGGCTGCCAGCGACCCGATGGTGGACGGCATTCTGCTCGATATGGACACGCCAGGCGGAATGGTGGCGGGGGCATTTGACTGCGCTGACATCATCGCCCGTGTGCGTGACATAAAACCGGTATGGGCGCTGGCCAACGACATGAACTGCAGTGCAGGTCAGCTGCTTGCCAGTGCCGCCTCCCGGCGTCTGGTCACGCAGACCGCCCGGACAGGCTCCATCGGCGTCATGATGGCTCACAGTAATTACGGTGCTGCCCTGGAGAAACAGGGCGTGGAAATCACGCTGATTTACAGCGGCAGCCATAAGGTGGATGGCAATCCTTACAGCCATCTTCCGGATGACGTCCGGGAGACACTGCAGTCCCGGATGGACGCAACCCGCCAGATGTTTGCGCAGAAGGTGTCGGCATATACCGGCCTGTCTGTGCAGGCTGTGCTGGATACCGAGGCTGCAGTGTACAGCGGTCAGGAGGCCATTGATGCCGGACTGGCTGATGAACTTGTTAACAGCACCGATGCGATCACCGTCATGCGTGATGCACTGGATGCACATAAATCCCGTCTCTCAGGAGGGCGAATGACCAAAGAGACTCAATCAACAACTGTTTCAGCCACTGCTTCGCAGGCTGACGTTACTGAGGTGGTGCCAGCGACGGAGGGCGAAAACGCCAGTGCGGCGCAGCCGGACGTGAACGCGCAGATCACTGCAGCGGTTGCGGCAGAAAACAGCCGCATTATGGGGATCCTCAACTGTGAGGAGGCTCACGGACGCGAAGAACAGGCGCGCGTTCTGGCAGAAACCCCCGGTATGACCGTGGAAACGGCCCGCCGCATTCTGGCCGCAGCACCACAGAGTGCACAGGCGCGCAGTGACACTGCGCTGGATCGTCTGATGCAGGGTGCACCGGCACCGCTGGCTGCAGGTAACCTGGCATCTGATACCAATAAAGAATTACTTAATACACCTGAAGCTTTACCGGTATAAGAGGCAGTTATGGCGACAAAAGAAGAGTTTAACCATTACCAGCCGCTGGGTAACAGTGATCCGGCTCATACAGCAATTGCGCCTGGCGGATTGAGTGCGAAAACGCCTGCAATGACCCCACTGATGCTGGATGGCACTACCCGTAAGCTGGTTGTGTGGGATGGCACCACCGACGGTGCAGCCGTTGGCATTCTGGCGGTTGCTGCTGACCAGACCAGCACCACACTGACGTTCTACAAGTCCGGCTCGTTCCGTTATGAGGATGTGCTCTGGCCGGAGGCTGCCAGCGACGAGACGAAAAAACGGACCGCGTTTGCCGGAACGGCAATCAGCATCGTTTAATCTTCCCCTTCATCAACAAAGGCCGCCTGTGCGGCTTTTTTTATGGAAATAATTTATGTCTGTATATACAACTGCAGAATTACTGGCATCGACCCAGCATCACTTTAAGTTCGATCCGCTGTTTCTGCGCCTGTTTTTCCGTGAAACCTATCCTTTCACCACGGAAAAAGTCTATCTCTCACAAATTCCGGGACTGGTAAACATGGCGCTGTACGTTTCGCCGATTGTTTCCGGTGAGGTTATCCGATCCCGTGGCGGCTCCACCTCTGAATTTACGCCGGGTTATGTCAAGCCGAAGCATGAGGTGAATCCGCAGATGACCCTGCGTCGCCTGCCGGATGAAGATCCGCAGAACCTGGCTGACCCGGCTTACCGTCGTCGCCGTATTATTCGGCAGAATATGCTGGATGAAAATCTGGCGATTGCCCAGGTCGAAGAGATGCAGGCAGTTTCTGCCGTGCTTAAGGGCAAATATACCATGACCGGTGAAGCCTTCGATCCGGTTGAGGTGGATATGGGCCGCAGTGAGGCGAATAACATCACGCAGTCCGGCGGCACGGAGTGGAGCAAGCGTGACAAGTCCACGTATGACCCGACCGACGATATCGAAGCCTACGCGCTGAACGCCAGCGGTGTGGTGAATATCATCGTGTTTGATCCGAAAGGCTGGGCGCTGTTCCGTTCCTTCAAAGCCGTCAAGGAGAAGCTGGATACCCGTCGCGGCTCTCATTCCGAGCTGGAGACAGCGGTAAAAGACCTGGGCAAAGCGGTGTCCTATAAGGGAATGTATGGCGATGTGGCCATCGTCGTGTATTCCGGACAGTACGTGGAAAACGGCGTCAAAAAGAACTTCCTGCCGGACAACACGATGGTGCTGGGGAACACTCAGGCTCGCGGTCTGCGCACCTATGGCTGCATTCAGGATGCGGACGCACAGCGCGAAGGCATTAACGCCTCTGCCCGTTACCCGAAAAACTGGGTGACTACCGGCGATCCGGCGCGTGAGTTCACCATGATTCAGTCAGCACCGCTGATGCTGCTGGCTGATCCTGATGAGTTCGTGTCCGTTCAACTGGCGTAATCATGGCCCTTCGGGGCCATTTTCTCTCTGTGGAGGAGTTCATGACGAAAGATGAACTGATTGCCCGTCTTCAGGAGCTGGGTGAGCAACTGAACCGCGATGTCAGTTTGACGGGAACGAAAGAAGAACTGGCGCTCCGTGTGGCAGAGCTGGAAGAGGAGCTTGATGACACTGCCGATCAGGATACCCCTCTCAGTCCGGAAAATGCGCTGACCGGACATGAAAATGAGGTGGTATCAGCGCAGCCGGATACCGTGACTGATACGGCTGCTCTGGTCACGGTTGTGGCACTGGTGACGCTGCATACCGATGCACTTCACGCCACGCGGGATAAACCTGTGGCATTTGTGCTGCCGGGAACGGCGTTCCGTGTCTCTGCCGGTGTGGCAGCTGAAATGACAGAGCGCGGCCTGGCCAGAATGCAATAACGGGAGGCGCTGTGGCTGATTTCGATAACCTGTTCGATGCTGCCATTGCCCGCGCCGATGAAACGATACGCGGGTACATGGGAACGTCAGCCACCATGACATCCGGTGAGCAGTCCGGCACAGTAATACGTGGTGTTTTTGATGACCCTGAAAATATCAGCTATGCCGGACAGGGCGTGCGCGTTGAAGGCTCCAGCCCGTCCCTGTTTGTCCGGACTGATGATGTGCGGCAACTGCGGCGTGGAGACACGCTGACCATCGGTGAGGAAAACTTCTGGATAGACCGGGTTTCGCCGGATGATGGTGGAAGCTGTCATCTCTGGCTCAACCGTGGGCAACCACCCGCTGTTAACCGGCGACGATAAACGCAGGGTGAAATTATGGCGATAAAAGGGCTTGATCAGGCGATTGATAATCTGAGCCGGGTTCGTAAAAACGCCATTCCGGCGGCTTCAGCAATGACGATTAACCGCGTGGCCACAACGGCGATTAATCAGTCTTCGTCACAGGTTGCCCGGGAAACCAGGGTGAGACGGAAACTGGTAAAGGAACGGTCCAGACTGAAACGGGCGACGGTCAGAAATCCGAATGCCAGAATTATCGTTAACCGCGGTGATCTCCCTGTGATTAAGCTGGGAATCAGAATGCTGGGACGTCGTCCGAACAGCATACTCAAAGCCGGTCAGCATCGTTATCAGCGGGCATTTATCCAGCGATTAAATAATGGGCGCTGGCATGTTATGCAACGTCTTCCCCAGGCCAGATATGAGGAGGGCAATGACGACAAGGGAAGGAAAAAGCGTAATCGCCTTCCCATTCAGGTGGTGAAAATCCCGATGGCGGCCCCACTGAAACAGGCATTTGATGAGAATGTTGACCGTATCCGGCGTGAACGCCTGCCTAAAGAACTGGCATACGCGCTGAAACAACAACTGAGGATTGCAATAAAACGATGAAACACACTGACATTCGTGCCGCAGTGCTGGATGCACTCGAGCAGCATGAACACGGGGCGACGCTGTTTGATGGTCGCCCCGTTGTTTTTGACGAAGAGGATTTTCCTGCGATCGCGGTTTATCTGACGGATGCAGAGTATACCGGTGAAGAGCTGGATGCAGATACCTGGCGGGCCACGCTGCATATTGAGGTGTTTTTACCGGCACAGGTACCGGATTCAGAGCTTGATCAGTGGATGGAAAGCCGGATTTACCCGGCGATGACTGCGATCCCGTCACTGGCAGGACTGATTACCACGATGGTTACGCAGGGCTATGAGTATCGTCGTGATGACGATATGGCGTTATGGAGTTCTGCAGATCTGACTTATTCCATTACATACGAGATGTGAGGACGATATGGCAACACCAAATCCTCTTGAGCCGGTAAAAGGTGCCGGTACCACTCTGTGGGTTTACAACGGCAAGGGTGATGCTTATGCAAACCCGTTGTCAGACGATGACTGGCAGCGACTGGCTAAGGTGAAGGATCTGACGCCGGGCGAGATGACGGCAGAATCCTACGATGATAACTACCTGGATGATGAAGACGCGGACTGGACCGCGACCGGTCAGGGGCAGAAATCTGCAGGTGATACCAGTTTTACGCTGGCCTGGAAACCGGGAGAGGAAGGCCAGAAAGGGCTTATAGGCTGGTTTGAAAGCGGCGATGTCCGGGCCTATAAAATCCGTTTTCCGAATGGCACGGTGGATGTGTTTCGTGGCTGGGTCAGCAGTATCGGTAAAGCGGTGACGGCGAAGGAAGTGATCACCCGCACGGTGAAGGTCACCAATGTGGGACGCCCGTCGATGGCAGAAGATCGCAGCACGGTAACAGCGGCCACCGGCATGACGGTAACGCCAGCCAGTGCTTCCGTAGTGAAAGGGCAGAGCACCACGCTGACCGTGGCATTCCAGCCGGAAGGCGCAACCGACAAGAGCTTCCGTGCGGTGTCAGCGGATAAAACAAAAGCCACCGTGTCGGTCAGTGGTATGACCATCACCGTGAACGGCGTTGCTGCAGGCAAGGTCAACATTCCGGTTGTATCCGGTAATGGTGAGTTTGCTGCGGTTGCAGAAATCACCGTCACCGCCAGTTAATCCGGAGAATCAGCGATGTTCCTGAAAACAGAATCATTTGAACATAACGGCGTGACCGTCACGCTTTCTGAACTGTCAGCCCTGCAGCGTATTGAGCATCTTGCCTGGTTGAAAGAGCAGGAAAAAAAGGCTGAATCCAGCGGCAACCAGCAGGTGTCTGTAGAGGATCTTATCAGAGGCGGGGCGTTTCTGGTGGCGATGTCTCTGTGGCATAACCATCCGCAGAAGACAAAGCTGCCGTCCATGAATGAAGCCATTACGCAGATTGAGCAGGAAGTGCTTACCACCTGGCCCACGGAGGCAATTGCTCAGGCTGAAAACGTGGTGTACCGGCTGTCCGGAATGTCTGAGTTTGTGGTGAATAATTCCCCTGAACAGGCAGATGACGCCGGGCCTGCAGAGCCTGTTTCTGCGGGAAAGTGTTCGACGGTGAGCTGAGTTTTGCCCTGAAACTGGCGCGTGAGATGGGGCGACCCGACTGGCGCGCCATGCTTGCCGGGATGTCATCCACGGAGTATGCCGACTGGCACCGCTTTTACAGTACCCATTATTTTCATGATGTTCTGCTGGATATGCACTTTTCCGGGCTGACGTACACCGTGCTCAGCCTGTTTTTCAGCGATCCGGATATGCATCCGCTGGATTTCAGTCTGCTTAACCGGCGCGAGGCTGACGAAGAGCCTGAAGATGATGTGCTGATGCAGAAAGCAGCAGGGCTTGCCGGAGGCGTTCGTTTTGGCCCGGACGGGAATGAAGTTATCCCCGCTTCCCCGTATGTGGCGGACATGACGGAGGATGACGTAATGCTGATGACAGTATCAGAAGGGATTGCAGGAGGAGTCCGGTATGGCTGAACCGGTAGGCGATCTGGTCGTTGATTTAAGTCTGGATGCGGCCAGATTTGACGAGCAGATGGCCAGAGTCAGGCGTCATTTTTTCGGTACGGAAAGTGATGCGAAAAAAACAGCGGCAGTCGTTGAACAGTCGCTGAGCCGACAGGCGCTGGCTGCACAGAAAGCGGGGATTTCCGTCGGGCAGTATAAAGCCGCCATGCGTATGCTGCCTGCACAGTTCACCGACGTGGCCACGCAGCTTGCAGGCGGGCAAAGCCCGTGGCTGATCCTGCTGCAACAGGGTGGTCAGGTTAAGGACTCCTTCGGCGGGATGATCCCCATGTTCAGGGGGCTTGCCGGTGCGATCACCATGCCGATGGTCGGGGCCACCTCGCTGGCGGTGGCGACCGGTGCGCTGGCGTATGCCTGGTATCAGGGGGACTCAACCCTGTCCGATTTCAACAAAACGCTGGTCCTTTCCGGCAATCAGGCGGGACTGACGGCAGATCGTATTCTGGCCCTGTCCAGAGCCGGGCAGGCGGCAGGGCTGACGTTTAACCAGACCAGCGAGTCACTGACGGCGCTGGTGAATGCAGGTGTGCGTGGTGGTGAGCAGTTTGAGGCGATCAGCCAGAGTGTGGCGCGTTTCTCCTCTGCATCCGGCGTGGAGGTGGACAAGGTCGCTGAAGCCTTCGGGAAGCTGACCACAGACCCGACGTCGGGACTGACAGCGATGGCACGTCAGTTCCATAACGTGACGGCGGAGCAGATTGCGTATGTTGCTCAGTTGCAGCGTTCCGGAGATGAAGCCGGGGCATTGCAGGCGGCGAACGAGGCCGCAACGAAAGGGTTTGATGACCAGACCCGACGCCTGAAAGAGAACATGGGCACGCTGGAAACCTGGGCAGACAGGACAGCACGGGCATTCAAATCCATGTGGGATGCGGTGCTGGATATTGGTCGTCCTGATACCGCTCAGGAGATGCTGATTAAGGCAGAGGCTGCGTTTAAGAAAGCAGACGACATCTGGAATCTGCGCAAGGATGATTATTTTGTTAACGATGAAGCGCGGGCGCGTTACTGGGATGATCGTGAAAAGGCCCGTCTTGCGCTTGAAGCCGCCCGAAAGAAGGCTGAGCAGCAGACTCAACAGGACAAAAATGCGCAGCAGCAGAGCGATACCGAAGCGTCACAGCTGAAATATACCGAAGAGGCGCAGAAGGCTTACGAACGGCTGCAGACGCCGCTGGAGAAATATACCGCCCGTCAGGAAGAACTGAACAAGGCACTGAAAGACGGGAAAATCCTGCAGGCGGATTACAACACGCTGATGGCGGCGGCGAAAAAGGATTATGAAGCGACGCTGAAAAAGCCGAAACAGTCCGGCGTGAAGGTGTCTGCGGGCGATCGTCAGGAAGACAGTGCTCATGCTGCCCTGCTGACGCTTCAGGCTGAACTCCGGACGCTGGAGAAGCATGCCGGAGCAAATGAGAAAATTAGCCAGCAGCGCCGGGATTTGTGGAAGGCGGAGAGTCAGTTCGCGGTACTGGAGGAGGCGGCGCTACGTCGCCAGCTGTCTGCACAGGAGAAATCCCTGCTGGCGCATAAAGATGAGACGCTGGAGTACAAACGCCAGCTGGCTGCACTTGGCGACAAGGTTACGTATCAGGAGCGCCTGAGCGCGCTGGCGCAGCAGGCGGATAAATTCGCACAGCAGCAACGGGCAAAACGGGCCGCCATTGATGCGAAAAGCCGGGGGCTGACTGACCGGCAGGCAGAACGGGAAGCCACGGAACAGCGCCTGAAGGAACAGTATGGCGATAATCCGCTGGCGCTGAATAACGTCATGTCAGAGCAGAAAAAGACCTGGGCGGCTGAAGACCAGCTTCGCGGGAGCTGGATGGCAGGCCTGAAGTCCGGCTGGAGTGAGTGGGAAGAGAGCGCCACGGACAGTATGTCGCAGGTAAAAAGTGCAGCCACGCAGACCTTTGATGGTATTGCACAGAATATGGCAGCGATGCTGACCGGCAGTGAGCAGAACTGGCGCAGCTTCACCCGTTCCGTGCTGTCCATGATGACAGAAATTCTGCTTAAGCAGGCAATGGTGGGGATTGTCGGGAGTATCGGCAGCGCCATTGGCGGGGCTGTTGGTGGCGGCGCATCCGCGTCAGGCGGTACAGCCATTCAGGCCGCTGCGGCGAAATTCCATTTTGCAACCGGAGGATTCACAGGAACCGGCGGCAAATATGAGCCAGCGGGGATTGTTCATCGTGGTGAATTTGTCTTCACGAAGGAGGCAACCAGCCGGATTGGTGTCGGCAACCTGTACCGCCTGATGCGGGGCTATGCGGAAGGTGGTTATGTGGGCGGTGCCGGAAGTCCGGCGCAGATGCGGCGGGCTGAAGGCATTAATTTTAATCAGAACAATCACGTGGTGATTCAGAACGACGGTACGAATGGTCTGCCAGGTCCACAGATGATGAAGGCAGTGTATGACATGGCCCGCAAGGGTGCCCGTGATGAAATTCAGGCACAGATGCGCGATGGTGGTCTGTTCTCCGGAGGTGGATGATGAAGACCTTCCGCTGGAAAGTGAAACCCGGTATGGATGTGGTTTCGGCCCCTTCCGTCAGGAAAGTGCGCTTTGGTGATGGCTATTCCCAGCGAGCGCCTGCCGGGCTGAACGCTGACCTGAAAACGTACAGCGTGACGCTGTCTGTCTCCCGTGAGGAGGCCACGGCGCTGGAGTCGTTTCTGGCTGAGCACGGGGGCTGGAAAGCCTTTCTGTGGACGCCGCCTTATGAGTGGTGGCAGATAAAGGTGACCTGCGCAAAATGGTCGTCGCGGGTCAGTATGCTGCGTGTTGAGTTCAGCGCAGAGTTTGAACAGGTGGTGAACTGATGCAGGATATCCGGCAGGAAACATTGAATGAATGCACCCGTGCGGAGCAGTCGGCCAGCGTGGTGCTCTGGGAAATTGACCTGACAGAGGTCGGTGGAGAATGTTATTTTTTCTGTAATGAGCAGAACGAAAAAGGTGAGCCGGTCACCTGGCAGGGGCGACAGTATCAGCCGTATCCCATTCAGGGGAGTGGTTTTGAACTGAATGGCAAAGGCACCAGTACGCGCCCCACACTGACGGTTTCTAACCTGTACGGTATGGTCACCGGGATGGCGGAAGATCTGCAGAGTCTGGTCGGTGGAACGGTGGTCCGGCGTAAGGTTTACGCCCGTTTTCTGGATGCGGTGAACTTCG
>OGML01002105.1_pt1 | contig 14886 bp, 10 predicted proteins | sample 1572951 | NCBI WGS metagenome assembly OGML01 (sample SAMEA2581883, study PRJEB24529) | metagenome | biome: Human gut stool | place: China | collected 2011 | reverse complement strand
TGGCCGCAACCATCAGGCCGCCGCCGATGACATAGAACAGGGTAGTGCCCATGCCACCGGTGGAGGGCAGAGTAGTGCCGGTCTTGTTCTCAACTTCAACGCGATTTTCAGTGCTGGTAATGTTGGTAGCGGAGTCTTCAGTGCCCTGCTGCTTATAGGTGATCGTTGCACTCGCGCTGGTTTCATTCATCGTGCTATGCTCGATCTTGATTTCGATGGGGCTGGTCAGAGGATTATAGCCGGTGGGAGCCTTGGTCTCTTCCAGATAGTAAGTATCGGCATCCAGACGGCTGATGGCGATTTTACCTTCTTTATCCGAAGTCAGGGGAGTGGCCTGCTCTTTCTCGGTGCCCCACTCGATCTTATCAGCGGAAATTTTTGCATACTCGGGGGTGTTGGAAGAATTCTGACGGTACAGTACGAAGGTTGCGTCCTTCAGGGGCTTCTTAGTACCGGCGCTATCCTGGAAGTATTTGTAAATATCGATCTTCCAGGTATAGGTCTTGGTGGAGCTGGAAGTGCCTCTGGTGCCATCTTTGTATTCCAGGGTAGCCTCATTCGGGTTGCCAGTGGAACCAATCACAGCCTTTTCGTTGATAACAGCGGTGTACTCAACCACCACCACGTCATTCGGCTTCAGAACGTTCTCTTTGAAAGCAAGCTCAAAGGTGCAATTAGGATCAACGGTGACGCCGGCACCCTGCTTCAGCGTATAGTGAGTATTCTCGTTCAGCGTATCACTAGTAGAAGTGCCTGCGTTGGTACGGGTCACGCTGGTGATGCCTTTGAAAGTCAGACCATCGGACATCTTATCGTGCAGAACATAATTCTTGGGGTCGCCATCCGTAACTTTGATCGTAGCGCGGAAAGTAACGGTATCGCCCACATCAGCGTCATTGCCCTTGCCGTAGGTGTTGGTGCTGTCCTCGAGCACTTCCTTATCCACAGTGGGAGCGCCGTTCTTTTCGTTGATGGTCACTTCCTTATCGGTAGTGCCGATGGAGCAGATAGCACCATTGCTCAGAGAGGAAACAACCAGATACCAGCCGAGGGGCAGGTCGGTAAAGGTAACAGTGCTGCCGGAAGCTGTTTTGAAACCATCGTTTGCAATGGTATTATCACTTGCCCACTTGCCGGCAGCATCTGCAAAGTTCTGAATAGCGGAAGAATTGTTATTCTTATCACTATTTACCCAGGTAACAGTGCCGGTTGCATTGTCAACCTTTAAGTCACTGGAACGAGTGTTAATAAAGGTATTCCAAGCTGCAACTGCCGTATAGCGGTATGCGTTATTGGTTTGATCGTATTCCAGCTCCAGAATACGATAAATCGTGTAAGTCTGGCCAGAAACAGCATTGTTGATGGTGATTTTGCCATCGTTGCTGCTAGATGCCGCAAACGCGGGTACTGCCATGGCACACAGCATGGCAACTGCCAGCAGTGCGGCCAGCAGCTTTTTGATTGCTTTCTTCATCATGATTTGCGAAAGTCTCCTTTCAAGTTTTTCTGATTTTTCTGATTCCTATTTTCAGGGTCTGCTTCCGGCGCAGAATCAATTTTGCCGCCGTGTCAGGAAGGATGCAGGCTTTTTAACGTTCCCTCCTCTCGCGTCTGCGCTTTCTGCAAACCCCGCACACCAGAGCGGCAAGCATCAGCGCGCCGCCGCCTGCTGTATACAGTTTGGTACCGGCCCCGCCGGTAGAGGGAAGCTTGTAGCCGCCGGATTCTTCGGCGGTGTTGGTGATGACAATGGTATCGCCGTTGCCGTTGCTGCTGGTGTTCTTGCCCAGCGCAAAGGATGCACCGGCCTCCAGAGCTTCGTTGTTCAGCGTGTAGGACACGGTGTAACCTTCTACGGACATCTCTTTTATAGTATAAGTGATGCCGTCGTCAATCTCAAGGTTTTCAAAACGGGCAGACCAGCCATTTCTGCTGTTCAGCGTAACTTTGCCGACCTCGGTGTCGGTCGTGCCTGTGATGGGAGTACCGCCAGCAGTCGTATAGAAATCGCCGCCATTGTAATAAACTTTTGTGCTCTTGATTGTAATGTCGGAGATGATATTGCTGATTTTATAAATCGGTTTTCCATCCGGAGCGCTCTCGCCAGTAGCCGTTATTGCTACTCCAGCATCCAACCAGTTTTGATAATTTTGAGACCATACTGTGACGTAGACATCACCGCCGTCATTGATATTTTTGGCAAAAACCTTTGTACCTGAACCATCATCAAGCTGCAGAAGAATACGGTGGCCGGGGTTCGCCACATGCTTCGTCAGCGTGACCACGATCTCCGGAAGCTTCGATGTATCCGTGATATCGGTGCCATCAAAGTTCTTCCACGCCTTCTTGACCAGCAGGTCGCCTTCCTTCACATAGTCCGGGTTACGGGCATTGTTGCAGTAGTAGTAAAAGCTTCCGAACGACTCATTTTCCCCCAGCTTGTAGAGGGCGAAGGAGTCACGGCCTTCGACAAAGCCCGAATCTGTCGGCAAGGTATAGGCATTTTTGGAAATGACAAAATAGTGATACGGAGTGGGGTCTGGCAGCAGGTAACCTTCCGGCGCAGCGGTTTCATGCAGACGGTAAAGCGTATCCTGCGTAAGATCGGACATGACGGAATTGCCGCTCTGAGAGGTGACATACTGCTTTACATCAGTCCACTGGCCATTTTCATAGGCTTCCAGCTGGAACTTTGCATCCGACAGCAGATTGCTCTGGGTACCGGAGTACTTCACGATCGTAACATTGTTGGTGTTGAAATCGATGCCTGCGTTACCGGAAGAATCGCTCGTGAAATCTACATTTTCATCGACGTAAGAATTATAGCCCTCCAACTGCACGGTATTCTTGAACTTATAGTTCTTAGCGGGCAGATTCTTGGTATTGACCGTATAGTGGAAAACCAGAACCAAAGCCTTGCCGTCTGGTACCTTCGTCCAGACTTGAATCTGGTTTCGATCCTTATTCCGTTTGGTGTAGTAGGTATACTCAGTAACGTTTTCCGGGTCGTAATCTCCTTCAATCGGGTCGAGATCCTTGAGGAAAGTCGTTGCTTCCAGAGAGCCATCTGCCTGCAGCTCACCCTCAAAGACAGAGACACCTGCCAATGTTACACGGTCAGAGGTAGTACCATCTTTGCTGTACAGACCATCCGGAACAGACATGTAATCATACAGAGTCAACGGCACGCCATTGTTCAGTGTGACGCTGTTAGGATTGACCTGTACCTGATAGGTCAGAAGGCCGGTTGCTTCATCATAGTTGCCGTGTTTGCCCACAACATTTCGGGTGACAGTTTCCTTAAAGGAATCACTGCCGCTCTGCTCACCGTTCCGTTCGAACGTAGCGTTGTTGACAAAGGAGGCAACATTGCCGCCGTTCCAGACCTCTGTGTTATCAGGGTCCAGCGTGGTGTCATAGGTAATAAAAACACGTTTACTGAGCTTTTTCGTTCCATCGACTGTAAGAGTATAGCAATCGGGCTGAAGTGTGACCACCAGTTTGGTGCTGCCGTCTGCCTGTTTTTTAGCAGAAACAGTATAGTAACTGCTCGAAACTGTGTTACCGTTCAGTTCGACCCGGACGCTGCTCTCATCCAGATTCAGGCCGGCAGGGATGAGGTCCTTAACGACCCATTCTTTGTCTTTTTTGGCATCCCATACAAGCCCCTCATCCGTGGTATCGTTTATAGCGATCGTCCACGGAATCTTCTGTCCGGGTTTCAGGGTGATGGTGTCTTCTGTTTTGTTCCAGTTGCTGGAATCGCCTGCAGACTTCCGGAAGTATTTACGCTGCTCGGAAGAGTTTGTGAAATCATACACACCCGAAACAATATCGCCCTGATTCAGCTGTCCGTAGTTCGTGATCTGACAGTGTGTGCCAGATGCCACCCAAGACAAATCGGCTGTGGTCTGATATTTGATGGTTGCAGGCCCCTGAATGTTCTTGTCTTTGAAATCAACAGAGAACAAGCCGACTTCAGCAGTGTGTTCGGTGCGCGAATACTGATAGTTGATGGTCACCTTGTCGGTTACGTCAAAATTGGATGCATCAAAAACGTGTACGCTGTCAGCAACGATTTGCTGCAGGCGGACGCTCTTGGAAGTGTCGGCATCCCAGCGGGTGCTGCTCCAATCGTAATAGACGAGGGTGTTAAGGTCTGTTGCATTGACAGTTGTGACCCAATCCATAGTTGCGGTTTGGGTATCATGACTGCCGTTTTCCAAATGCTTACTCAGCAGGGTAGAAGGAATTTTCACGTTGAAAGAGTCGGAACCATTGATGCCGGTACCATCGATCTTACCGGTGTTCTTGACGACCGCCTCGGATTCAGATGCGTTTTCAGGTGCTTTGGTACGATAGGTGATCTCGTAAGAATGGAAACCTTCATCCAGAGGGTAAGTAAGCAGCTTGCTGCTGCTGTCATAGATGGTGTTGTCCAGTGTGACATCGGTGGATTTTCCATCCTTCGTGACGGTGATCTTATTGTCAACGGGATCATCAGGAAGCGTATCAGTAAACTTGGCATCGTTCGGCAGATAGCGCAGAGAGGTATCATCCTGATCGATATTGATCTTCACGGTCCAGATGATCTCGCCGTTCTCAAGCTTGCCGGACTTGTCGATCAATTTTGTGGTGAGAGAGGTCTCTTTCGTTTTACTGGTGTCCTTAAAAGTGACAGTGTTTTTGACCTTCTCGTTGTTGACGTAGTCAACATTGCCGAAGTTAGTAGCCTTTACCTGATAGGTGATCGTATAGGTTCCTGCAGCGAGGGTCTCGCCCTCCTGTCCCAGTGTGATGGTTTTTGTGCTGGAGTCAGTCCCATCCGTCCAGGAAACGGTTGTGTTGGACGCACCGTTCGAACCAGAAACATCCGGCGTACCAGTATACTGGAAGTCGGCATTGGTAGGACAACGCAAGGCATCGGTCAGGGTCAAAGGAGCAGCCATGTCATCCTTTAATTTGAGCGTGACCGTGTAGTCAATGTAGGCATCATGACTATCATAACGCAGAGAGCCAGCGTCCTTGGACAGGGAATAGTTCTTTTTATCGGACGGCTTATCTTCGCTCTGATCCTTGATCGTGATCGTGATGTCTTTGCCGTTAATGGTGAACTTATTGGATTCATCTGTGCTGATTTTAGTGGTATCCCACTGAAAATCGAAAGAAACGTCGGTTTTGACTTTACTGTCTTTCGTCGTTTCCTGCTGGTTGATGTAATCTTTATCATAAGTAAAGACAACATACCAGTCTCCGTCGGCATCCTGCACGAACTCGTAGGTGCCACAGATGGTTCCGTTGGAACCGAAATAAGAGGAGTCCTTCAGACTGCCTTTTTCAGCGCCGCCATTATTCAGCTTGTCGAGACCCTCTGGAATCGGGACATATACTTTATAATTATTGGCCTTGATGCGGTCAGCCGGGATATCATGCAGATCGATAAAGCCATGAAGCTTATCGGTTACGGTACTCTCTGTGACGTCAGAGTAGTCGGAGTCCTGCAGCTTCTGAATCTTGAAATCGGTTACATACTGAGAACCATTCAGCATCTTTGAAAAATCAAGATCAGTGCCATCCATCGTATCCGCTCCGCTCTCTGCGGCCTGCACAGATGCCACGGGGATCATGCCGGTGAGCTGGGACGGCGCAAGGGACACCTCGGACACCTTGCCGTCCACGTTGCCGGAGATGACCGTCAGCGTGCCGGAAGCTTCGTCCACAGCCGACACGATGCCCACGGTCTCACACGAGACAGTGCGCTCTTTGGTCTGCGGCTCGGCCGCTGCCGGGGCGCTCAAAGCCTGCAGCAGCTCGGTGTCAGCATCCGGGGAAAGGTCCTCGATCTGCGGCTCGTCTGCCACAGCGACCGTCTCGGTCGTGGTGGCGTTATAGAACACGATATCACCGGGCTGCAGGCCAGTAACAGACATGTCTGCGTCCATTTCATAGGCCGCAATGTCGCTGTCCGGGTCCAGCAGATAACCGGTGGAACGCAGCTCGCTGCGCAGGGCCAGCGTACTGGCGCGCTGCGGGATCGCGCTCTGCGGGATATTTGCATAGTTCAGGCAGTAGGACAGGAACATCACGTCCCACTCGCCGTAGGGGTTGCCGTACCACTGGCCGTAGCGGGTGTAGTAGCGCAGGGTCTCGCCGTCATCGGTATCAAGCTTGAAATTTTTCTCGCTCTGCTCATAGCCCAGTTGACCCTGTGCCACGGTGAGCAGGTCTTCGTTCCACATGCCGGTCAGGGCCGTGCCGGTCTTGTCCAGCCATTCGTCCTCGTCCTGCGTGTCGTCCATCGGGTCGGACAGGCAGTTCACCGTGTGGTGATGCTCCGGCAGGCCGCAGACCAGCACTTCCTCGTAGCAGGCATCGGTGTGGTGGTGTACCGGGGTCTCGATCACAGGATCGACCACCACGGGCTTTGCGGCCACCGGCTCCTCAAACAGGGCCACCGGGTCATAATCGGGGTTCACTTCTTCTACAAGCTCGCCCTCTTCCAGACCGCACACCAGCTCATAGGTGGTGGTGTAGCAGCTGTCGTCGTGGGTGTGCTCGAACAGATCACAGATCAGGCTGCCGTCCTCGGGGTCAAAGCAGTCGTCGGTGTGGGTGTGCTCTTCTTCCCGGCAGGTCAGCTCCTGCACTTCCTGATAGCAGTCGTCGGTGTGCTCATGGGGCACAAAGATGTACTCCGGCTCTGCGGAATAGGCTGCAATGCCGGGATCATCCGCATCCACGCCGAACGCATCATCATCCATGTCGAATGTATCATCAAAAGACATGCCGTCGTCCGTCTTGGTGGCGTTCCAGTCCTCCGGTTCGCCTTCCTCATAGCCGCACACCAGCTGCTTTTCATAGCAGGCAGCGGTGTGCTCATGCTCCAGCTCGCCGCACAGATATTCGGCCGTTTTGGCAATGCCCACGCCGTGCAGCTGCCAGTTCACGAACAGGCTGGTGGTCAGCGCCAGTGCCAGCAGCAGCGCAGTATAGCGTCTGGCGCGCTGGTGGTTCCGACGGAACTTTTCCTGATATTCTTTCACAATATCCCGCATGATTCCTAAACCTCCTTAGGGGATCAACCAGAAGCTGGATAAGGGCCATACCCGCAAAAAAACCTTGCCCACGATCTGACTTTTTTCCACACAGCCGATCACACTGCTGCGGCTGTCAATGGAGGTGGCCCGATGGTCACCCAGTACGAAATACCGGTTTTCCGGCACCTGATAGGGAAATTTGATGTCGCATTCGCCCAGAGCCAGTTCATCTACATAGGGCTCATCCAGCGTCTGGCCGTTCACAGTGACCACACCGTCCTCGTCCAGTTCGATCACATCACCGGGCAGGCCGATGATGCGTTTGAGCAGAAGTTTGTTCTGCCAGTAAAATCCGCAAAGGTCGCCGGTCTTCATGTCGCTGCCTTTGACCAGCAGAATGATGTCCCGGTCCTGCAGAGTGGGGTTCATGCTGTCGCCGGAGACCTGCAGCACCGGCAGAAACAGGGTGGCCAGCAGCACGGCAACGGCCGCGACCACCAGCAGCGTGTAGACCGTGCTGCGCAGCACCCGCATATAACGGCTGCGGTAGGCCAGACGTTCGCGCTCTGCTTCCACCTCTGCTGTGGATGGAATGGGCGTGAACCTGATCTTTTGCTCTTTCATTTGGCACGCTCCTCCGGCAGGAATTCCGTGCTGTGATAGCCGTCCAGCAGTTCGCTGGCCCGGTGGTCAAAAGCGGCCCAGCGCTGTTGGATCTCCTGCTGCGTCCGGGCAAGCATTGCCTTGCAGTCCGCTTCGGTCTGGGCGCGCTTGCGTGCGGCGGCTTCCACTTCCGCGTCGCACTGCTGCTGGGTGCGGGCCTTCAGGTTCGCGGCCTCAGTCTGTGCCTGTGCAAGGATCTGCTGGGCTTCGGCTTCCGCCTGAGCGCGCAGAGCGCTGGCAGCGGCATCGGTGTTTTTGTTTGCTGCGCGCACCGATGCAACGTATTCATCAGCCGCAGCCTGCGCCGCTTCAAACACCTTGTTCAGCTCCAGTGCAGCCTGCGCAATGGAACCTGCGTTTTCAATATGGATCTGCCGTTCCTGCAGCTGGGCAGACAGGGCAGCGTTTTCTGCCCGGAGCTGGTCCTCGCTCTGCTTGAGCGCCAGAATGATCTCGACTAATTCGGTGCGGCGCATGTGCCGCAGTTCACGGTCCGGCATAATGATCGATTTCTCCCGCAAAAAGTGGTCGGATCAGGCGAACGAAAACTTTCGACAAATCCGAAAATTTTCGCACCACAAAACCACATTTGATATATTAGTTTTCGACGTGACAGCGCCAGTTTGATGGATAAACTTCTACCCTGTATGTTAGCACAACATGCGCAATAGAAGCGTAACAAAAATGCTTTTTCTGTGCATTTTTTTGCCAAAGAATAAAAAAATTGTTTCTTTTGATGTAAACGATTACGCCGGATACACCGGACTGAAAATGCATTAAAAACAAAAAGAACTGTCCCCACAACGGAAACAGTTCTTGAAAAACAGATGAAAATAGAAGCCGGATCAGAAGCTCTTCAGCAGATCGCCCAGAGTCAAGAAGGACTGGTAGATCACGTTGACATTGTTGATGATGGAGCTTGCACCGGAGAAGATACGGGCAATGGCGTTGAACACCTTACCGATATTCAGGAAGCTGTTGTAAGCGTCGCTGGCACCACCGTCCAGATAGACCATTTCCTCTTCGCTGATGGAGGCATAGTTTGCAGGCAGTTTCATAGTAGACATGGAGATTTTCCTTTCTATTGATAAAATTGATACAGTGCGTGGAAAGACTTAAATAAAGGCAGCCACGGCCAGCGTGGTGATCAGAGCACCGGCTACCGCCAGAACGCTCAGAACCGGGCCGTCATCGTATTCCTGCGCGGTCTGTTCCGGCTGAGCGGGTGTGGATGTGCTGGTGGAAGTGGTGGCATTTTTCACGGTCCAGTGTGCGTACACAGTGGTATCACCGGTAAACACCGTAGAGGTGCTGATTTTTGTGCCGCCCACCGGCTCGGTATACCAGCCGTCAAAGGTGTAGCCTTCCAGCGTAGGCTGCGCGGGCAGGGCACTGAGTTTGCCGCTCAGATTGGTGGTGACTACCACAGCGGAGCTGCTGCCGCCCATGGCATCCAGACCAATGGTGTAGACCTGCGAATCCTTGTCTTCTGCGGCAAAGGCAGAGGGCAGTGCACAGCAGAGCAGTGCAGCGCTGAGCAGACTGAGGACCAGCATTTTCAAGATCTTTTTCATATGACTCCTCGCTTTCCTGACGAATTGGGATGTGGTGCCTGCCGGGAACGGAAACACCAGAACAGACCTCGATGTCCCCGCCATGAGGCAGTAGACGAAAAAGCCGGGAAGAGGAGGTTTATTCAATCCTATATTTACCACATATAATGCAACAAAAGTGCAACAAAATGGGCGTATTTTGTTGCTATGATGAAAAAAATTGGTTTTTCACAAATTGCAGGCTGCAAAAGGCATCACAGAGCCGCCGCAAAAGCGGAAAAGTGGAACCTTCCCCTTGTGGAAAAACAAAGAATATGGTATAATACCTTGCATGATGCGCCATCGCCAAGCGGTAAGGCAGGGGACTTTGACTCCCCCATCGTAGGTTCGACTCCTGCTGGCGCAACCAAAAGCCCCGTCATCCTGAAAAGGCTGACGGGGCTTTTTGCGTCACTTTTCCACAAAATGCGGCTGAACGGTACAAAGCTCAGCGGCGGCGGATCTTTCTGGTGGGCTTGCGGCGGTTCCAGTTGTTCAAAAGGACCCACGCAAAGTAGATGATGATGGAAATAATACTCAATGTTATTACAACTTTGAGGTACAGACTGCCTAAGAATTCCTGAAAACGCGCCACAGTGAACAGCAGCGGGTTGCGGCTGACATCCTGCCCGGCGATCAGGTCCACCACGCCAATGGTCTCACCGGCAAGCTTCAGCTCCACGGTGCCCACCACATCGCCCTGCTGGACGGGGGCACACACGTGATCCGGCAGATGGAAATATTTCTGGGTCACGCTGCCGTCGCCGGTGGAGGGCAGCAGGGTCATCATGCTGTCGGCGGGATACAGCTGCAGGGAGCTGGTATCGGAGGAATACTTCACCGGGATCTCAGCCAGCGTAAGGTCGGTATCCAGCGCGGCCTGAATGGAAAAGCTGTCGAACACCCAGTCCATCAGCTTCACGGTCTCGCACAGGGCCGGGCGGCGATTGGCGTAGCCGAAATCGTCGCAGGTGTCCGGGCTTTGCATCACGCAGAAAATATAGGTGGCACCATCCTTATTGGCCCATGAAACATAGCTCTGATTGCCACTGTCGTTTTTGAATGCGGTCACATCGCACATGCCGCCCTGCATGGCGCTGCGGTAGTATTTGCCGCCGCTGGATTTGCTCAGCGCGGCGTTCTGGCTGACCAGAACAGACGAAGAACGGTGTTTTTCTTTGGCGGGCATGGTAAAGCTGGGCGCACCGGAAACCTCCACAAAGGCATCAAAGCTCATCAGATAGCGCAGGATCAGGTACATATCCACGGCACAGGTCACGTTGCCGCTGTCGATGCCGCAGGCATCCGTCCATGTGCTGCCGGTGGTGCCGATGCGCTGGGACAGGGTGTTCATCTGGCTCACCCAGCCCGCGAGGTCGCCGCCGGAAAGGGCATAAGCAAGGCCCATGGCGGCTTCGTTGGCGTTGCGGGTCAGCATGGCGTACATGGCTTCGCGGTAGGTAAAGGTCTCGTTGGAGCGCATATCGGCGTTGTTGGTGTTATAAACGTAATCCGAGATGGCAAAGGGCATCTGGAAGGTGTCGTCCAGATGGTCGGCATAGTTGGTCAGCAGCAGGGCGATGGTCATGTACTTTGTCAGACCACCGGCGGATACCTGCTTTGTGCTGTCCTTATCATAGACGATGATATTGGTATCGGTGTTGACGATATAGGCACTCTGTGCCTGCACCTGATAGACCGGGGTGGGGTCGAACATAGCCCCGGCGGGCAGCACAAGGCAGCTGAACAGGACAGCGAACGACAAAACCAGCGCAAAAATACGTTTCATGTGGACAATTCCTTTAAAAAGCGATAATATAAAACAACAGGCAGCACGGCACAAGCGCTGTGCGCCGGGTAAGAACGAGATCACAGCGGAAGGCTGTATTCTTTATAATAACAGGTTTGGCGGGGTGTGACAAGGCTTATTGTGCCGATTTCACATCCGGTCAGGGAGGACAGGAATGGTATATTTGACAGGGGACACCCACGGCGACATCGACCGCTTCAAGCACGGCAAGCTGCGCTGGCTGGGCAAACGGGATACCGTGGTGGTACTGGGCGACTTTGGCTTTGTGTGGGACGGCAGCAAGGAGGAACAGAAAAAGCTGGATTGGCTGCGCAAGCGCCCGTATACCCTGCTGTTTCTGGACGGCAGCCACGAAAACTACGACCTTTTAAAGCAGTATCCCACCGAGGAACGCTTTGGCGGCAAGGTGCAGGCACTGGGCGGCAATGTGTACCATGTGTGCCGCGGCAGCGTGCTGGAATTGGAGAATAAAAAATACCTGTGCTTTGGTGGTGCGGAAAGCCAGGATGTGGAGGATCGGGAACCCGGCGTGAACTGGTGGAGGGAAGAAATGCCTTCGGAGGAGGAATACGCCTTTTGTGAGGAGAACCTTGCAGCGTGCGATTACAAAGTGGATTATGTGCTGACCCACGATGCGCCAAGCAGATTTTTGGATTTTACCGCCCTTGCCCTTGGCGAGAGCAACCGGCTGCACCTGTTTCTGGATGAGATCTTGCTCAAGCTGCAGTACGAAAAATGGTTTTTCGGCTGCTACCACAAGGACGTGCAGCTTTCCACCAAGAGCCGGTGCGTGTTCTGCGATGTCATTCCCATAGGCGAGCGGCGCACCGGGCTGTTCCGCTGAGCGGGCAGGCTTTTTCAGTTCATCGGCCCGGCTTTGTCGAACATCTGCTGCACCTGCGCAGCCAGCAAAGCGTGCGCCGGGCTTTCCAGCAGCGGGTCGGCGGCCAGCAGGGCTGCGGCCTCGCTCTGGGCGGCGTGCAAGGTGCGGGTATCGTTCATCAGGTCGGCGATCTGTAAGGTGGGCAGGCCGTGCTGCCGGCTGCCGAAAAAGTCGCCGGGGCCGCGTGTTTCCAGATCGTACTGCGCTACGGCAAAGCCGTCGGTGGTGGAGCAGAGGAACTTCAGCCGCTTCTGCACGGCCTCGCTGGTGTTGTCGCTGACAAGGAAACACCAGCTCTCGGCTGCGCCGCGCCCTACACGCCCGCGCAGCTGGTGCAGGGCGCTCAGGCCGTAGCGCTCGGCATTTTCAATTACCATCACGCTGGCGTTGGGCACGTCCACGCCCACCTCAATGACCGTGGTGGACACCAGTGCGTCCAGCCGCCCGGCCTTGAAATCCTCCATGACGGCAGCTTTTTCCTTCGGCTTCAGCTTGCCGTGCATCAGCCCCACCCGGCGGTCGGGCAGCAGCGCCTTGGCAATGTCCTCGTAGTAGGTTTTAACGGCGTTCAGCCCGCCGTCCGGTATATCCTCGATGGCGGGGCAGACCAGATACACCTGCCGCCCTTTGTCGATCTCGCTGTCCAGAAAGCGGTACAGGTCTCGCCGCCGTTTGCCGGTGATGCACCGGGTCTTGACCGGGGTGCGCCCGGGGGGCAGCTCGTCCAGAATGGAGATATCCAAGTCACCGTAGATCAGCAGCCCCAGCGTGCGGGGGATGGGGGTGGCGCTCATCACCAGCAGGTGCGGGTTTGCGGCCTTTTCAGCCAGCGCACCGCGCTGACGTACCCCGAAGCGGTGCTGCTCGTCAATGACTGCCAGCCCCAGCCGGGCAAACGCTACCCCCTCGCTCATCAGGGCGTGGGTGCCCACCACAAGGTCTGCCTCGTCATTGCGGATGGCGGCCAGCGTGGTGCGGCGGGCGGCGGCTTTCATGCCGCCGGTCAGCAGGGCCACCCGCATCCCGAAGGGGGCCAGCAGGCGGTTCAGTCCCTCGGCGTGCTGTGCGGCCAGAATCTCGGTAGGGGCCAGCAGCGCGGCCTGATATCCCGCCCGGATGCACGCCCAGATGGCGGCGGCGGCCACCAGTGTTTTGCCGCTGCCCACATCGCCCTGCAACAGGCGATTCATGGCGGTATCGCCCGCCATGTCGCTTAAAATTTCATCGACTGCGCGGCGCTGCGCCCCGGTGGGGGCAAAGGGCAGGCTCTGCCAGAAGGGGACAGGGTCTGCGCGGCGCATGGGTGCCCCGGTGGCTGCAGCGCCCCGGCTGCGCATCCGTCCGATGCCCAGCTGCAGCACCAGCAATTCTTCGTAGATGAGCCGCCGCCGCGCCGCTGCAGCCTGCTCCTCGGAGACAGGGCAGTGGATGGCGCGCACGGCCTCGGCTTTGGGCAGCAGACGGTATTTTGGCAGCATCTCCGGCGGCAGCGGGTCAGGCAACAGCTCCGCGTGGGGCAAAAGCTGCCGGATGCAGCGGGAGATGGTGCTGCTGGACAGCCCCTCGGTCTGGGGGTAGACGGCCTCGAAGGGAGCAGCCTGTATCTGCTCAGCAGTGCGCACCTGCGGGTTGACCATCTGGCGGCGCAGCAGCCCGCCCGTTACGATGCCCTGAAAATAGTATTCCTGCCCCAGCTGCAGCTTCTGGGTGGCGTAGGGGTTATTGAACCATGTGACCTCCAGACTGGCCACGTCGTCCCCTGCGGTGATGCGCTCCATCCGCCGCCCGCCCGGCAGGATGCGCCCGCCGGGCTTTGCGAATACCTCCGCCTTCACCACGCATTCGGTGTCGGCGGGAGCCTGTGCAATGGAGTAGGGCTTGGAAAAATCAATGTACCGCCGGGGGTAGTGGCACAGCAGGTCGGCCAGCGTTACGATGCCCAGCTTCTCGAACCGCTCGGCGGTCTTGGGACCCACCCCCTTCAGGTAGCGCACCGGGGTATCCGGTGTCAGGGTGGTGCGGTTTTCGGTGGGCAAGGTGCTCAACTCCCTTTCAAGCGTAGTATAGCCATTGTAACACGGACGGGGTACAGATGCAAACAGGAAAGCTGCCCTGCGCGGCAGCTGCAGTACACATAATAGAAAAGGAGAGGGAAGATACCATGGAGATCCGCAACGCGACTATGGAGGACCTGCAGGCCATTGCCGCCGTGGAGGCGGCCTGCTTTCCGGCAGCGGAGGCTGCCACGGCAGAGGAATTTGCCGGGCGGCTGGCACACTATGCAAACCACTTCTGGCTGCTGCACGAGCAGGGGGAGCTGGTGGCCTTTGTGGACGGCTTTTGTACCGACACGCCCGACCTGACCGACGAGATGTACGCGGACGCCGCCCAGCACGCGGAAACCGGCGCATGGCAGATGATCTTTGGGGTGAACACCCTCCCGCGCTGCCGCTGCCAGGGCTACGCCGGGCTGCTGCTGCAGCGGGCCATTGCAGATGCCCGCACACAGGGGCGCAAGGGGCTGGTGCTGACCTGCAAGGAAAAGCTTTTGCACTACTATGCAAAGTTCGGCTTTGTGAACGAAGGCGTTTCCGGCTCTACCCACGGCGGGGTGGTGTGGTATCAGATGCGGCTGAAGTTCTGAGGGGAACGCTCCGGCATTGCATATTCACAGGAAGAAGATGCCCGTCAGGGGACGGTATAGAACAAAAAATCCCGGAAGCCGCAGCTTCCGGGAACTTTTTGGAGGTGACGACCAGATTTGAACTGGTGGATGAGGGTTTTGCAGACCCTTGCCTTACCACTTGGCCACGTCACCATATTTAGGAGTGAATTTCCACTCCTGTTGGAGCGGCCGACGAGGCTCGAACTCGCTACCTCCACCTTGGCAAGGTGGCGCTC
>OGML01002095.1_pt1 | contig 14947 bp, 20 predicted proteins | sample 1572951 | NCBI WGS metagenome assembly OGML01 (sample SAMEA2581883, study PRJEB24529) | metagenome | biome: Human gut stool | place: China | collected 2011 | reverse complement strand
ATTCTTCAATTGATAAAGCAGTAAACGATGCTAACAATTTGACAACTCAAAATGCGGATATATCAGTTAGTGATGTAAATAATGCAGAAGCAAGTCTTTTTTTGTCTGATAATAAATCATATATTACTCTGATGAAAGATACTACGAGTACAGGTGATTTATTGATGAATAATGATACTTCATTGGATTTGCATAATAATACCTTAAATTTTAAAACAGGTAAATTTATTACATACAATGATAATTTTCATCTGTATAACGGTAGTATAAAATCTGTGAATTCAAAAAATGTTGTTTATTCAAAATCTACAAATCCTGAAACTTCGTTAGATGTAAGCAATGTTATTTTTGATATAGAACTGAATGAAAATTTTAGTGAAATTCACTCTTCAATTCAAACAACTTCAAAAAATCTAACCGCAATAAATTTAAAAATCAAACAATATGGCGATACAAGTACCAAAGCAGTTGCCGGTGTCGTCACTTATAATCCAGACAAAAATTCAAATAACGAAAACTCAAAATGTGAACTCATAAATTGTTCGCTTGATGCAAATTTACCTAAAGTAGCTGATGTTATTAGAGGAATTCAGACTAAGCATAATTTAAAATTAAACAATTCTGATATTTCAATACATTCAGATATAGGAGGTGCTACAGGTGCGTATTGCCCATCAGGTTCTTGTTCTGCTGAAATTTTGAATACAAATATAATTTCTCATTCAAAGAATGGCTCTGCTGATGGTTTTGCTTCATACAGTAATAATGTTAATATGAGTAATGTAAACATTGATTGTTACACAAGTGGAAACACATCTTATGGTGTAAATATATCAGGTGGTGAAACATTTTCTATAACTGATTCAAAAATAAAGTCTTATACGGATTCTAAAAATTCGTTTGGCATAAGATCTCACGCAAGTATTCTTAACAAAATAAGTAATTGTGATATTTATTCTGATGTGTTGAATGCTAATTTAGGTGCAGGAATAAGCGCAGTTTCAGGTAAACTTATTTCAACAAATAACACTGTCTATGGAAAACAGTGGGCGTTGGATACTCCAAGTTCTTCTGAAATTTCAATTGTTGAAGGCGGTGTTTATACTTCAACAGACCATACCGGTTATATTTGTGGGCGTGCAGATATATCAAATGTAACTTTTAAAATTGCAAATCGAGATAAGTATACTGTTAAGGATGTAGATTACGGTCTTTATGTGGGCTCAAGGAAAGATGTTGACGAATACATTGTGAATTTTAATAATTGTATTATTGGTGATTCAAAATCAAGTGAAAATTCAAGTTACAATGGAATTGTTGCACAAGGTCATAACAATTATTATGCACCTGATGAAATAAATGTTAATAATACTAAAATTTATACTACTGAACATGCGTTTATATTTAATGTTGGCACAGCAGAACGCCCGATTGAAACAAAATTTAATATTTACGGTAATACCGACATATATGTGTATAATTCAAATGAAAATAAATATAACATATTCACAAAAGATGAATTATCAAAAGAAATTCAGTCATGGAAGTCTGAATTAAATGATAAAAAGAGTCAAGGATATTGTGTTGGAAATGTAATTTTTGGAAATGAAGTAGCTGTCGTTGACGAGTCAAATATGACAATTACAAAGCTAAAAATTACTGATACTGCTAATGTTTATGATTATAGATAATACTATCAAAATGAGAAATCTTTTTTGGGTTTCTCATTTTTTTATGTAGTTTTTTATTTTGATTACTATATATCTTTGTAAAACAGTGGGAGGTATAAAAATGTTAGAATTAAATAAAATTTACGATATTGAAGCCACAGAAGGACTACATCTTCTTGAACCACACTCAGTTGATTTGATTATTGCAGATTTACCATATGGTGTTACTCGAAATAAGTACGATATACCTATCCCATTTGATAAAATGTGGGATGCAATAAATTATGTGAGAAAACCAAATACAGCAATTTTGCTTTTTGGTCAAGGAAAATTTTATATTAAGCTTTGCGCAAGTAATATTGATGAATGGCGACACGAATATTGTTGGAACAAGGTGCTAACATCGGGCTTTCTTAATGTTTCTCATCAGCCGTTAAGGCAACACGAAAATATTGCTGTATTCTATCAAGAAAAGCCTACATATAATCCACAATTTACCACAGGAAGAAAACTTCACAGTCAAGGAAACCCTGACAAAGACAAATTAACAAATAATAATTATTCGAAGTTTGAATTTACAGGGCAAGAACGAGCAGGAATGGTCCAAAAGTATCCTACGGATATTCTTAACTACTATGTTAAAGACAACGATATTGAATTTTATGCCGATGGACTTGATTACGAAAATCAAATATTTGAAATTAACGATTTTCTTACATTTCAAAAAGTTCATCCAAGTAAGGCAATACACCAAACACAAAAACCGGCAAGTCTTTTAGATTTTTTAATTCGTACATACTCAAATACAGGTGACTTGGTTGTTGACTTTACCTGTGGATCTGCTGAAACAAATTTGGCAGCTATCAGAAATAAACGAAATACGATAGGCTTTGATTTTGGAAAATGTATGAATCCTAAAAGCGAAAATTATTTAAAAAGTTGGGCTGAAATTGGAAATAAAAGAATTAAAGAGCTGATGGATATGCCTGAACAGATTACATTTATATAAGGGAGAGATTATGATAACAAATTATAACAATAAAGTAGCAAATTACATTATTATACCAAATAATTTAAAAGAAATTTTAATAGAAAAATTCAAATTATTAAATATTGAGAGCACCGTTTTAAGTTCAAACGGTATCTATCTCAACAAAGGTCAAACACTGTTTTTGTCTGTGACTAATTTTACCAAGTCGGATGAAATTAAATCAATTCTTACAGAATTTAAAATTGATAATGACAATAAGTTGAAACAACATATTATTTTTTTTACCGTACCGGTATTTGATTTTAATGTTATCTAAATGGCTACTACATATAGCTTTGAAAAGGCTATTGTGGCTTTTTGTTCTGAATGTGGTAGCTTACTTGGCAAACACTCAAAATACTGTGAAATATACGGATAGCTGTAATTAACAGATGATCATAGGAGGTTTTATTATGGATAATAATTATAATTTGAAAAGTAAAAGAAAGTTAAAACTAAAACTAAAAATACGATATACCAAAGAAAAATTTATTAGCTTTCTTAGGAGCAACAAAGTTTCTATAATCATATTATTTGTATACTTTTTGGTAGGATTGGCAGTCGTTCTTATTAAAAATTACAAACATGAGCTTACAGAAGACTTCTTTTTAATTTTTACTGTGTCCTACTTGGCTTGTGCTATGATTTTTTACGCCTATTTATCATTGATAATTGATTGGATGACGGAGAAAAGAGAAGTTTGTAAAAAAATGGCTTGTTTACCACTGTCAAGTGATGAAATTTCTGCAAACAATATTAAGTCTGCCGATGATTATATTGAATTTCTTAATAAATATCTTTCAGGTGAAAAAATGCCCGGATATTTAGAAAAAGCAATTTCAGAAGATATAAAAAGTCGTTTTCGTACAGAGGGTAATTTGTGGAATGATAATTGGTATTTCTCAACTCTCCCAAGTAAATATTGTTGGAGAAATAAAAAAACTCAAACTAAAGAGGAACAAAAATGAGTTATATCATATTTATTCAGAATATAAAAGAACTTATTAAACGATACCCAGTCACATTTATATTCCAAAAAGAACTTCCGGAAAAATGTGAATCAAAAGAGGAACAAAAATGACATTTGAACATATGACTGCTGAGGAATATCAAAAAGAAATACTTGGCAAACAAAATAAGAAAAGTAAATATAACGGCAAATGTATTTGGTATGATGGCTTGTATTTTCAATCGCAAAAAGAACTTGATGATTATTTGGACCACAAAAGAATGCTTATGGCAGGTGAAATTGCCGGCTTTCTTTGGCAGGGAACACTTGTATTGGTCGAAGGTGGAAACACTTCAAAACATAGGGCTGTAACCTACAAACCTGATGTTGTGACACTGTTTAATGATGGTACATATGAAATCAGAGAAGATAAAGGCAAAAAGACAAAAGATTATATTATTAAGAAAAAGCTGATAATGAAAAAATTCCCAAAAGTAAATTTTAAAGAGGTGTAAAATGAATATTTGTGAAGAATTGAAAATGAAACCAGATGAATTGAGCAATGTTTTGTTTGATACTTTTTACAGAGAAATTCCTACAAGTTTTGAAACATCCGAAGATTTGAATAGAATTGGCGAACTTATGGCTGAATCGGTTAACCAATATTCATATTTAACTAATTTACTGAATCAAGCTGAAAATCAATGGAGATTCCTTCAGTATGAGAAGAAAAATCATGCAAAAGAATTTTACGATGCACTTGACCGTAAAACTGTTATAAACAGAACATTAGATATGGTTAAGCTTAGGCAGAAAACATTAAGTAGACTAATAACGATTAAGCAGATCAGCAGCCAAGAAATTAATATGTATTAAGGAGTATTTATGTTATACGATTTAGAAAACAAAAATTTGCAAAACTGGGTTAATAATTTTGATGAAAAAACAAAAAATGAATCAGCCGAAGCCTTTAATACTTATTATAAGATGAAATTACAAAATGTTATTTATCCAAGCAGTGCTAATATTTATAATGCTTTTAAGAAAACTTCTTATGATGATGTTAAAGTTGTAATTTTAGGTCAAGACCCATATCACGAAGAAGGACAGGCAAACGGTTTAGCTTTTTCAGTCAATAACGGTGTGAAAATGCCACCTTCATTAAAGAATATTTTTAAAGAACTTCAAGATGATATTGGTGGTGAACTTCGTACTAATCCTGATTTGACCGATTGGGCTAAGCAGGGTGTATTTCTTTTGAACTCGTCTTTAACTGTTATAGAGGGTAGACCTAACTCAATGGCTGATATTTGGAATACTTTTACCGACAGTATCATTAAACTACTGAACAGTAAAGAAAAGCCTATTATATTTGTTCTTTGGGGCAAAAATGCAAGAAATAAGAAAAAGTTAATTGATACAAATAAACATTTTATTATTGAATCTGCACATCCAAGTCCATTATCGGCATACAGAGGTTTCTTTGGTTCAAAGCCGTTTTCAAAAGTAAATGAATATCTTATTTCTACCGGTCAAGTACCGATTGATTGGGTAGGTGAATGCTAAAATGGATTTGCGTTTACAATTGTTCATTTTGGGTATTGGTATTGGCTTGTTACTAAATTTTAGTATTAAGAGCCTTTATAATTTGCTGAAATATAAGCCTGAAAATAATAAGAAAGCAATCGTAGTTGTTTGTTCAGTATGGTTTTTGATTGAAAATTTGATTAAAAATTATAAACTAAATAAAAGACTTGAAAAAGAAATATAAAAATTAAGTGATGATTTAGATTCTGTTATAGAAAGATTAACTAAAGGGGATAGGTAATTATGAAGAATAACACATACAATTTTGAAAAAAACAATCTGTTTTTGGATTGCTGAAAATGGAAAATAGTATATATAAGGTATTTGATGCCGGAATGATTATCATAAGTTTTGCTCTATCTGTACTGCTTAATATATTCCTTAATAATCAATACTTTAAGAGAACTTGGGGTAATGCATTAGAAATTGAACAACTATATACTAACATTTTACATTTTTTTATATTTGTAGCATGTTTTTTCGTTATCTTAATTGCTTTGTCTTGGATTGTAAGAGGCATTATATACGGCTGCGCAAAAATCAAGTCATTCATAAAAATGAGATACTTACCATTATCAAGTGAGGAAATCAAAGAAGCTCTTGGTGAAAATGCTGAATATTTTGACTATGCTGCCTTTATTATTAATTTTCTTAGGGTTAAATTATTCTATTGTAATTCATCTGTAATTTATACTTTTACTTTTTTTAATGGATGGAGCAAAAAATATTGTATAATTGAAATTCCAAGTGAATTACTTGATCAAATTGAGGAAAGTGCAGTTTCATATTTTAACTGTACCAAGAGCGAGTTTGAATTTGCATACAAAGGCAATTTAGGGAAAAAGAAGCTGTTTGATTAACAATTTAGGAGAAAAAATATGATTTATGTAACAGGTGATTGTCATGGCGATTGGAGAAGATTTCAACCAAACTGTTTCCCTGAACAGAAAAATATGAACCGTGACGATTATGTAATTGTTTGCGGCGATTTTGGTATATGGCATGACACACATGGTAGAGAAACAGAAGAACTCAATAAACTCTCAGAATTACCATTCACAATTCTTTTTGTGGATGGCAACCATGAAAATTATGACCGTCTTGAAAGTGAATTTCCCGAAGTCGATTTTCACGGTGGTAGGGCACATAAGATAAGAGAAAATATATATCATCTTGAAAGAGGATATGTGTTTGACCTGCAAAGCAAAAAGTTTTTCTGTTTTGGTGGTGCATCTTCTCACGATATAAGTGATGGTATTATTGACCCAAATGATTATGCTTCAAGAGAAGCGTTTATCAAAGTATATAACGAATATTTGTATTCAAATAGAATGTTTAGGGTGAAAAATGTATCTTGGTGGAAAAGAGAATTACCAAGTGAAGAAGAAATACAACGAGGATTAGATAATCTAAAAGAAAATAACAATAAGGTTGATTTCATAATATCTCATTGTGCTCCACAGTCTATTGCAGATATTATAGGCTATGGACTGTATCAAGAAGATATTCTTACAGATTATTTTGAAAAAATCAAAAATACGGTCCATTTTACAAAATGGATATTTGGTCACTACCATGATGATATGAAAATTTTAGATGATTATATTTTGTTGTATTATCAGTTTGTAAGAATTGTATAATGGAAAGAAGGTGAATATATTGACGATTGTTCATTATAAAGGCTATTCAGGGGAAATTCATTATTCTAAAGAGGATAATTTGTTTGTTGGTCAGGTAGTAAATATTGTTGATTCACTTAATTTTCACGGAAAGACAATTGAGGAATGCATTGATAACTTTCATTTTTCTGTTGATGATTATAACAAACTAAAAGAAAACATTTCAAAAAAGGAGAAAAAATATGCCGGACAAAATCGTTAATGATATACGAAAATTTGTAAAAGAAAATTTAATTAGTGACAATAAAAAAGTACATACATTTTCATTTGATGAAATCGGACCTGATTCAAACAATGATTTTATGGTAAGAAGATATGCAGAATTCATATGCTCTATTGCTAATCGTTCTTATTATTATGACAATATTGAATTCCTTTGTGGAATATGTTATAGTACAAGAAATGTATTTTTTATAAGGAATGATATTGAAATGAGTCACGAATTAGTCTTTTCTATACCATATTTCGAAAGAAGTAAATACTACGATTTAATTTTAAAAATCAACAATTTAATCGGTCGTTTCGATTTAATGGCTGCTTTTGTAAATAATGCTCCTATTGCTTTTGAAATTACTTTTGTAGTTCAAACTGACTCTTCGGATGTATATGAGCAATGTAAAAAACTTACTTCTGAATGTAATGTTATAAAGAACAAAACATTTTATGACTATTTTTCCGAATGTAGAAATTTTAAAAGATATAATTTTTATTCATTGCCATTTGAAATGGATTACGACTCTTTTGTTAATGTCATGAATTATATCTGTTTCTTTGCTGAAAGTGACAAATTAGAAGAACAAGGCTATGCTCCTGTTAAGAAAAAGAAAAATGTACCAAAACTTTTCATATCATATCCACACGGCAGTAAAGATATTGTATATAAGATAACTGATTATCTTGTTGAACATAATTTTGATGTTTGGATTGATAAAAATGAAATCTTACCGGGTGATTCTTTCTTCAAAGCAATTTCGGATGGCTTTTACGAAGCTGATTTCTTTTTGATGTTTATAAGCAAAGCTTCAATAAATGCTAATTATGCAAAAGAAGAAATACAGCATATTATCGACAATAAAATAAAACAAAATAAATCGTTTTTTGTAATCAAATTGGATGATGTGCATCCAAATGACATTATGCAAAACTTGGATAATTACATGTATTACGATTTCTCTAAAAATGACAATTTAGAAGATTTGGCAAAATCAATAAAAGTAAAATTGGATAGAGATTTAACAGATTGAGGAAAACTATGGAACAGAAAAACATCAAAGAAAAATTACATAATCATATTAAGCCATTAGGAGTAGGTAATATGTATTTTCTATATTATGATATTTCTACTCTTAGTGAAACAACTGCAACGGCGTTTCTAAATGACTTATATAATCATTTTGCGAAGAGTATTAAAGAATATAACTGTAAATGCAAAAAGTCCGAACTTATGAAACCCAAGAAATATCAAATAGGATATGTTGTTAGTGTAGAAGGAAGTTTTGCTGATTTGTTTCAAGTTGCATTTTTTGTTTCTAATATAATCAATGATGATGTAATGGGAAAGATAAATAATGTATAAAAAAATTTCATTAAGTGTTATTTCTGTTATTATATCATTGATTTTTTTGTTTGGTTGTTCAGCTAATGTAGTTAATAATACAACACAGCAAAGTATATCTGACACTTTATCAACTACAAACAGTCAAAATAGTACCGAAAATAATATTACAAGTAGTACGACAACAGAACAGACTTTTGATATTTCTTCGATACCTGAATACAATGGTTCACCTTATGTTGAAATTAACGATAATGTACCACAATTCACAGAAAGCGAAATTACTACATCATCATTCGAGATATACGGTGATTTAGATAGCCTTGGAAGGTGTACAACGGCTTTTTCCTGCATAGGCAAAGACTTAATGCCAACAGAAAAAAGAGGGGAAATAGGCTCAGTAAAACCGACAGGCTGGCATCTTGCTAAATATGATTTCATTGACGGCAAATATCTTTACAATAGGTGTCATTTGATAGGTTATCAACTTACAGGTGAGAATGCTAATGAAAAAAATCTGATTACAGGCACGAGATACCTCAATATTCAAGGCATGCTGCCTTTTGAGAACGAAGTAGCTGAATATATTAAAAATACAAACAATCATGTTATGTACCGTGTTACGCCTATATTTGAGGGAGATAATCTTCTCGCTGACGGTGTGCAAATGGAAGGATATTCGGTTGAAGATAAAGGTAAAAGTATTTCGTTCAATGTTTTCTGCTATAATGTTCAACCCGGTGTGAACATTGATTATGTAACCGGTGATAATTCTGCATCAGGAGAATACACAACAACGACTGATGAAGATATAACAGATACATATATTGTAAATCTCAATACAAAGAAATTCCACAAACCAAGTTGTAGTTCAATATCTCAAATGAGTAAGAAAAATAAAAAACAATACAAAGGAAAAAGAAGCAGTTTGATTAACAATGGTTACGAGCCTTGTAAGAACTGCAATCCATAAGATTTAAAATGCAAAATATTTGTTGAATTTTTTTGGAATGCACTATATAATATTATTGCAGAAGGAAAGTAATATTAGTATAGAAGTGAATGATATTATGTCTGAAACAATTAAGTATGGTTAGCCTATTGATACTGTAATCATTTGAATTACTTGAGTAGGAAGCTCGGTATTTCGATGCCAAGTAGTTCACTGACAATAGACCGATTATTTGTACTAAAACAGAGCATCCATTGACTATTGGTAAATTTTATTTAAAATATTAGATATAAAGTGTTTGTCTATTATGAATAAGATTCAATGTCAATTATGAAATGCTCGTTATTGAAATAAGGAGAATTCTTGACGGTTATTTTAAAGAAAAGAATATTGTAAATGATATGATAGATAATGAATTGTTAATCAAATATAACTCTAACTTTAATATGAAAAAGAAAAAAATTAAGTTTAAAACAACGAATAAAGGACTTAAATTTTTTGAATATCGGTACACTAAATCCGAATTCGGAATTGTCGATTTGATTGATTTATTGAATTTTTTATCATGTGTATCAAAAAAAATATTGAGAAATTATCCAATTATAATAGACTTTAGAAAAACTATTTTTTCTGATAAACTTACTTTTGTAATATTAGAATGTATTTTGTATTATTATATAAATGATATGAAATGTTCTAATATTATGCTAACGCTTAGCCAAAAAGCAGAAATTCATACGCAAGGTTTAAATTTATCTCCACTAAATGCATTATGTGACACAACCAAATCTACTGAACAGAGATATGATTTATTTAATAAAAAATATAATATTGATTTATCAAAAAAACATTTTAGAAAAATCATTTTGAAAGAAAGTGATTCTTTTGAGCATCCTGTAACAAGTTTATTAATGCAAGATATAGAATCTTATTTAAAAATTCAAGAAGTATCTAAAGAGTACACTGATACTATTCCAAGTGTAATTTCTGAATTGGTTGACAATGTAATTGAACATTCTAATTCGGATTGTTTGATTGATATTGATATTACCCCAAGTACATTCAAAAAAATGGATTCCATCACAAATGAATATTCCAATGAAAATTTTTATGCTTTGAATGTTGTAATTGTAAATTTGTCAGATAAATTATTAGGTGAAAATTTAACTCATAAAATAAAAGGATATAAGAGTACTGATGAAATTCCACAAAGATACAAAGCTGTAAAAAATGCTTGTAATAATTTACAAAATATATTTGATGATAACTATAACGAAGATGACTTTTTTGTGATTGCTTCTTTCCAAGATAAAATATCAGGTCGAATTGATTCAAATACAACCGGTGGAAAAGGACTAACGGAATTGCTGAAATCTTTACAAGAAAATGGAAATACTGATTCTTATAATTGTTATATGTACTCAGGAAATAGTGTTTTATGGTTTAAAAAAGACTATCTAAATTATAATTCTGATGGTTGGATTGGCTTTAATAATCAAAACAACTTTTTTGATTGTAAACCCGATTCCGAAGTTTTCACTAAAATACCGTTTTATTTTCCCGGAACTGCATATAATTTGAATTTTGTAGTAAAAAAATCGGAATGATATTTTCCAATTATTTTAATAAAAATAACTAATGAACTAACGGAGGATAAATTTTATGAATACAATTAAATTAGATTTCAAAAAAGATTTAACAAAGCTTGCAGGAAATAATTTTGGAAAACAAACTTATGCCAATCAAGTTTCACATATAATATCAAAAAAACCAGATGATAATTACATTATTATTATACCTGAACGAATTGACAGAATTGCATCATCTTTCATCCAAGGCTTCTTTGATTCTTATATTAAAAATTATGGCTTTTCTGCTTTGGCAAATCATATATCTATTCAATCTTCAATTAAAGATATTAACGAGTTAATAAATGACAGTTTGGAGTAAAAAATGAAGGATAGTACAGTTATTTCTTGTCTTGCTTTATTTATATCAATAATTACACCATATCTTAATTTCTTGATGAACAGACAAGTTAACAATATTTCATTGGAATCACAACATTTAGAAGATATATATGTTGAATTTTTGACTAAAAAAATACCTGAAGCTAAGCGTGATATAATATACAAAAACAACTATTTTCAAGGCAGTTATCCATTACAAAAAGTATTAGTTGAATTGCTTAAGGCTTTGAGTTTTTATAAATATATTGATAATGAATTTTACACAGATGCTAAAATTGCAATACAAAAATTAGAAGATTATATTGTTTTGTACGAAAGTGAAATTTTTAAAAATTCAGAAGTTCCTCGCATTGAAATTGAAAAAAATTTGTCAGATATATATTGTATTATAAATAATAAGTATAAAAACGGTTAGTATATTATAAAATATAATAATATAATCATATATAGATACACTATGATTTTCAGAAAGAGCCTTTGCGTTTTTTTGCAAGCAAAAAATTTTGAAAAAAACTGAATTGTAAAAATATAAAAATAATATTGACTTTTAAAAAAATATTGTATATACTAAACTATACAAACGATATTTTGAACACTATTTTTTAACACTATTTTTTAACACTATTTTTTTACAAACTATTTTTTTTTACAAACTATTTTTTTACAAACTATTTTTTGAACACTATTTTTTAACACTATTTTTTTACAAACTATTTTTTGAACACTATTTTTTGAACACTATTTTTTTACAAACGAATTAAAGAGCAGAAGAGGGTATTACCTTTTCTGCTCTTTAATTTTATATAATTATATATATCTAATCTACTAACCAATTCGACTCGGGTTTCATCAATACTCGTGCTTTTTCATATGCCATTTCTTTTGTAAAAATGGTGTTTGCCCTGTATTGGCTTGTCTCTGTTCTTTCAACTGCAAGTGCCATAGTTACATTATTTCCATTTATATCCGGTATAGTAATAGGAACTAAGTACATAATTTGATTTTTATAAAATTGTGGCACAACAAGTCTAAGATTTCGCTTTGTTTTCTTTTTTGCTTCTTCTACAACTCCGGTCAAAAGAAGCTTAACAATATTTTTGCTAGGATATTTTAATACCGATTCAATTCTATCCCAGTTATCATCGAGAATGTGGTCTGTATTGACAACAATGTTATAATCAGGATTGAAATACAAATCTTGAAATGACTCAGTATATGTAGCTAATTTTGGCACTTCTGCAAATACATTCAAGAAGTCTCGGCTACTCTTTTCTTTGAATTTCCGTAATATCCAAGGTTGTGCTCCATCACGAGTGTTTTTCTCAAAGATTGCAATAATATCATCTCCGTTAGGGGTCAATAATCCTGTATTAAAACAAGAATATTCTCCGTCGTCAGAAATAAGAACTTTCTTTTGCTTACTGCATTGAGAAAATGTGTCAGATAAATATTTTTTTAGAATATGATATGGCTTTGTTTCGTCAAAACTCCATTTTTCCTCTTCTGCAATATTAGTAAGATAACTTAACATTTTATTATAGCCTTCTTCTGTACTGCAAAAAGCATATTCATATAAATTGTGAATGTCTTTGATAACCATGCTATTTTTCCTCTCTAATATACAAAGTATTTTTTTGTATTTTATCACATTTCAACAAAATTTTCAATGATTTGTAAAAAGCTTTGTTAATTGTAAATATCAATGACTATTTATTTAGTGATTTTTCAGCTATGTAAACTCCAAAATACTATATAATTCTTGACAGGGAACAGGCGTAATTTAGCGCAGAATTAAAATAAGTAATATTATTGAAAAATCATATGTTAGTTTACCTATTCTTATTTCTGAAATTGTGAGTATTTTTTCCACCGTAAATAATGGGCTTGATAATATTTTTGATTTGCTATCTGCAATTATTATATCAGCAATAAATATATACTGTCTATCAGTTGATGAATTGGATAATTCATTTATACCTCTATTTAATGCTTTTATGAAATTTCCTTCTCCATACAAAGGCGTTGATAAAAACGAATTTTGTAAAAAAGTCAGAGAATTTGAAAATAGTTTAACAGATAATACAATCAATGAAATGCTAGAAATTCTATATGCAAAAAATATCATAATGTATAATGAGAATAAAATAGTATTGAAAGAAAAAATAGAAATAAACTGATTATTATATTTCAAATACTAAAATATAATAATATAATCATATATATAGAAACACCACAGATTTACTCTGTGGTGTTTTATTTTTTCTATTTGGCAGTCTTTGTAGCTCATAATTGGTAATAATTACCATATTTTCCAATATTTACTTGTTGTTTAAGCAAAAAAACGGTATTAAAATTAAATTATAAACAAAAAACACATTGAAAAAATGTATTTTTAGTAAAAAAATTACTATATACTGTCAGAACGAAAAATAAATACTTTTCACAAATTAAAAAATATTGTGGTGAAAAACGGATGGATAAAGAGTCTAAGTTATAAGAAATTTGCAGTAAAAAAGCACCTTGATTAAACAAGGTGCTAAATTGTGTTACATTTTTTATCAACAACGAGGGAATCTTTTGTATTATTTTATTTTGTATTTTTACTAAAAATGCAAAATTCTGTTGTTTGTGGATTTTTCTATACTGATTTATACAAAAGAAATTATATGGATAAATACAACATTTTTTTATGTGTTTTTTGTTTTTGGTTACTATATATGATTAAAGAAGCTTATATAAGTTGTTTTAAAAATTCTTTACGAATAACCAATGTGTTAAGTGAACAAGTGTTATTCTACACTAATTGTTTTGATTTGTCTACAGTTATATTTTTCCAATTTGTGAAAAATATATTAATTTTTCAAAAATGATAAAATAAATTTTCGGATTTTTAAAAATATTACTATATATATCATGAAAAGGTTAATAAGCCTTTTAGGTAGAATTAGCTACCAGAAGCTATCGCTAAACATTTATGTTAGATAGTAATGAATTAACAAAGGTTAAATAGTTAGTCCGCTTGCAACTATGCCAGAGCATGAGATAGAGCTATTTAACAATGTTTAACTTTGTGATTTGAGGTTTTAGAACTGAAATTACATGATACTAAAAGCGCAAAAGGATGTGGAACGAATGACCGGAATGGTTTTAGAACTGCATGAATTGCATGATACTAAAAGCGAAAGACAAAATTAGTATCATAAAGTCCTAAAAGCTTTTAGGATTTTATGATGTTAATTTAAAACATCATTGAACCTTGAAAATTGAATATTGATAGTTTTTAAAAAAATATAGTTTCTCTGAAAAAATGAGATTTTTTAGAAGAAAAACCGAACATAAAAAAAGGCTGAAAAGCCTTGATTTTACTACGGTTTTAGTTGAAATTTGAGTACCTATATGGTATAATAAAAGTAGATAAAGGAAACTATCGAATACGGTAGGCGGTTAGTCCTCTCAATTACAAAATTTGGGAGGATAATAAAATTCCTCCCTTAAATAAATATGAAGGGAGGAGAATATTATGGAGTATTCAGTAATAACAACATTAATACTTAT
>OGML01002087.1_pt1 | contig 15005 bp, 12 predicted proteins | sample 1572951 | NCBI WGS metagenome assembly OGML01 (sample SAMEA2581883, study PRJEB24529) | metagenome | biome: Human gut stool | place: China | collected 2011 | reverse complement strand
TATGCCCAGCTGTACGAAATCGCCAGATGTCATTCACGCAAAGGAGAGTGGGACAATTCTCCAAGTGCATATGATATGACGATATCCCCCGCAGCCTTTTGATACGCAGACGGGTTTCAGGTCAAAATACTCTGCCGGTGAAACAGACGCGGCTGGATTATGCAGCCGCTATAAAGAAAGGACAGGAAAACGCAGCAGATGCTGCGATTCCCTGTCCTTTGTTTCATTTTCTTGCGATAACGGCGCTGGTGGTGATATTTCTGGCATCTTCACCATTGGCATCCTTGGCATAAACGGTCACGATGCCGCGGTACTGATTGCCAACCGTGCCGTAATAGGTCACAGAGCCTTCGTGAGAGCTTCTGTTATAGGCGACCATATCCGGGTAGCCCACCGGATAGTAGTAGGCCACGTTCGTCCACTTGCCAGAACTGTTCTTCTCCTGCAGGACAATGCAGCCGGCGCCAACCTGGGAAACAGTTTTTGTGGCGTCCACGTCAAATTCAATGACGACCCGGCCGCCGCTGAGTGCAGCGGAATTCACATAATAGTCATCCAGATACAGGCTTGCGCGCCGGGCAGTTGCCAGTGCGGTGGTGCTGAGACACAGCACAACAACAAAGCTAAGTGCCAGAATTTGAGTCAGCCGTTTTTTCATGATTGATCTTACCCTTCGTTAATGGAATCAATCATAGAATTGATCTCATCATCGGAAAGGCTGCCGCTGATAATGACCTGAAGATTATCAACGGTCCATGTTACCTTGCGGTTATCCACATTCGACAGAATGTAGTAATCCACCCCGTTGATGTTCCGCACGTCAAACTCATCGTCATCTTTTTCGAGGAAAGATTGGGATGCATTCAGCGCGGTCATAAATCGGTGAATGGTGATGCTGTACTCAGACTCGCCGTTGCTGTATTGCGCTCGAATTTTCGTAGAGTCCAGAAGAACCCTGCAATAGACCTCTGTACACTGATATTCACTGGGATACCATGTGGGGAGGATTGACGGATCGACCGCATTTTCCTCAAGTGCTTCAGACAAAGTAGCGTATGTTACAGAAGTTGGTGAAGACTGTGTTTCTGTGAATTGAGCAGGGCCGAAATGAAAAATATCCTTTGTCCAGCGTGCAATGCTTTGGAAAACATCGATCCCACTTGCAGATGCGATCACCGTACAGCTTAAAGCAGCTGCGAGTACTGCGGCAACCAAACCACGAGAAATTCTGTGATTGTTGTTTTGGCGGGGTGCAGGCGTTGTCTTGCCATGCGTATGTTTTTTGGAAACTTTCTTTAGGAGCAGCGCGTGCTTGGCTTTGAAGGCAGCCAATGCTTCTTCGGGTTTCTTTTGCTCCGGCATTGGGTCCTTTTCCTCCAGCACCTTCAGGTAAGCGTCAATAGCGTCTAAATCGACTTCCTGCTCTGACCACTTCATGGTTTGGGTCAGCTCATCCAGCAGCTCCTGTTCTGATTTTTCTCTAAGATGTTCCAGTTTTTGAGCCGAGCAGTTCCCGTTCCCGCCGACTGGGTCATGTCGTTTCTCAGACATCTCTGGCATATATTAGGCACCTCCCTGTATATACTGTTTCTATTAGGGGAAGAAACGTTGCATCATTTCTAAAAAAATTTATTTTTCTTGGTCAGTAACAAAAAATGCGCTTTTGCGCGAAAAAATCTGGAGCGGCAACTGACTTCCGATATGCCTAATATGGGGGCAATTTCGGCATATGTCAATTCCTTCTCCAGCTTTAATATTAAAATATCTCGTTCATCCGGACTCAGCCCCTGCGGAAGAAGGTGCTCCAATGGTTCTGGACTGCTTTGGATATCTGCGGTTTCCTCCAGAATATCCAGTGAGAGCGTTGGATGCAGGTCGCGCCGTTTGATGTAGTTGCCGATCAGGTTTCGCAGAATTTTAAAAAGGTAAGCGTCTGGATTCGCTATGTCCATTTCGTTGGTATGTTGGTAATAAACAAGGAACGCCTCGTTTGCTAAATCCTCTGCATCTCCTTTATCATGTATGATATGAAAGGCGTATTGGCTGAGACGGGTGTAGTTGCGTTTATACACTTCGTCGAAGCCTTCAACCTGTGGAGTTGAAATCATAATCCCATCCTTTCCAATCAAATTATCCTCACTCACTGTCCGGCGGCGAGTCGTTATCCGGATCGCCATCTTTCAGATAATCGTTGATCTCCGGAATGTTGATTAGCTCGGCGGGACTAATGCTCAGTGCATTGGCAATTTTCATGATCATTTTAATGCTCGGATTCTTGGAACGCCCATTCATAATGTTGTCCAATGAAGAGTGCGGAATACCGCCCATAGAAGCTAACTGGTTGATGCTGATATCACGGCAATCACAAAGTTGCTGGATTCTTTCTGCGAGAATTGAGGAAACCGACAACCAGACCACCTCCCGGACAGTTTTCTTTATAATAGCAAGAGAATGGGGAGAATTAGCCTATGTGTAGGCTATTCGAGGGGGTAGATTTTGCTCATATATAGGCTGATTTTTTTCAGTTTTCCCACAAAAGGACCAGGTTATCAAAAAGGACCAGGTTATCAAAAAGTGAACCCTGCAAAATAACAGCACAGCACCTACGGAGCGAAGGATCGTAGGCGCTGTGCTGTTGTTGGAATATGGCAATGCTGCCAAAATAAAATTTTTTTCGACGGTTTGCAACGTTTTTCGGAGTTGGCGAAACATATCATTATGGACAGGTCCCAGTGAACCTGCCCGGGAATGATTTTACTATGTTTGGAAGATAAGGAGAATGTGTTATGTACAGTGGTTTTAATCTCAAGATCAATGCTGCTCGGGATTGCGGACCGGACAGCATTAACTTCTTAGATCCGAGCTATATTGATGTGGGGAAAAAGCACCTTGGAGATGCCCCTGGTAAGGTGCATCAGGAACTGGAAGATATGGTGTTGAAAGGCATAGATATTCCGGATGGTGTTGCGATTCAGGATGACTGGTTCCCTGAGATCAATGCCGACATTTTTATTTCCCATTCTCATGGTGACTGCGATCTGGCAAACGGTATCGCAGGGTGGATGAATGAGAAATTTGGACTTCGCTGCTTTATTGACTCCAATGTTTGGGGGTATACGAATGATCTGCTGAGGATTTTGAATGACAAATATAGCGATAAACGCAAGGGTGATGATGGCGGAATTGTTTATACCCATGAGAAGTGCAATAGGGCGGCGAACCATGTGAACACCATGCTGACGATTGCGCTTCAGAAAATGATTGACCGTTGTGAATGTGTGCTTTTCCTGAACACCAATCAGTCAATCTTACCCTATGAAAAGACTCTGCGTGATGCCACGGATTCACCGTGGATCTACAGCGAAATCGTATGTACGCAGTTGATCCGTCACAAAGAATTGAAAGAATACCGAAAAGAAATCTTTCATGAGGATCAACGGATGTTGTTTGAGGCATCTGGAGGTTTTCACCCCGCATATTCCGTTTCGCTGGATCACCTGATGCCGTTGGATATAGGGAATCTGATGAAATGGGAACAGAGTTACCGGAAGGCTACATCAAAAGAGCATTATCCGCTGGATTATCTGTATCAACAGTTTCCTGTAAGGGACTGACAGATCGAGGAGGGGACACAACATGGAAAACGAGACTTCAGACGCCAAGGTGCCGATTATAGAGCGGCATAAGGAAATTGACCTTATCCAGAGCTGTATCAACCGAATGGCGCAAAACTCTTTTCAGGTCAAGGGGTGGACAGTTGCACTGTTTGCGGTGATTCTGGCGTTGCTCCCCGAAAAAGTTGAGAGTACGAACAAATTCTTCCTAGGTGTTGTTATGCTGGCAGTTTCTGTTATGTTCTGGTACTTGGACAGCTTTTTCTTGGCGGCAGAGAGAAACTACCGCAAAATTTATGGATGGGTACTTCAGGAAAGGGAGAAGGGAAGCCGTGAACTGCTGTATGAGCTGAACTTCAAGGAGTTTGAATCGAAAGAATCCTTGAAAGGTACAGCGATATGGGAAACCGCCTTTTCCAAGACCCTGAAGTGGTTTTATGGGATTCCAACAGTTATCAGTATTGCGTATCTTGTGGTTCAACTGATTCAGTATTGTCCATGCAAAGGAGTTTGAGCTATGGCACATAAGACATTTATTTCTTATAAATATTCTGAGAGCCAGGAATTGCGTGATCGCATCATCCAGGCAATGGGCAGCGATGCAGCTTACTATACTGGCGAAACCAGTGAATCGCCGGATATGAGTGACTTGAAAACGGCGACAATTCGTAAGAAACTCGCGGATATGATCTACTCAACATCTGTGACAATCGTAATTATTTCTCCGCACATGAAGGAGAGTAATTGGATAGATTGGGAAATTGAATACAGCCTTACACAAACGACCAGAAATGATCGAACATCGAGAATAAATGGAGTGGTAGGCGTTGTTATGAAAGTCAATGGCGGATATGATTGGTTTATTCATCCAAGAATAAATTGCCATGGGACGCAGGTTGTTACATACGACAATTCCCTGCTGTATCCGATTATCTCCAACAATCATTTTAACTCGGAACCAGAACAATGGCACTGTAGCCAGTGTAAAACGTTTGACTGGCTCAATGGTTCTTATATCGAATATGTAAAGGAAGAAGACTTCCTATTAAACCCGAGTATGTATGTAGAAAATGCGTATACCAAAAGCCAGAATGGTGGAGCAGGTTATCGCCTGCAGCGTACTCGGAAGAATTGACGTTTACTACCCTCGTAGAAATTTAATTTCTATGAGGGTAGTACTCTATATGCTGCTGCAAAAGGAGAACCACCCCCGCCATGGATTGAAATATTGTGTGCAACGGCTTGGCAAAAACACATAACATTGAGAAAAAGAGCAGATATACATAAAAATTTCGACATTCTGCAACGTTTTTCGATTCTGATGAAACAATACTTATGGCAGGGTAAAATTACTAGACCTGCCAGTTAAAAATGTACGAAGGGAGGGCAGACCAATAAGCGTCCCCGTAACCTCTAAAACAAATGACGAAGGGAGCAGTTGAGGAAGGATACTTAGTTTGCCGCACGGTTTCTCTCACTTTTTTGCTCTACCAATTAGCACTATGACTTTCAATTATCGCGTATAGTATTCCCTTGGATGATACATGTGTCAGGTGAATTATGTAATTTGAAAAATAGGAGATGTCACATGAAAAAAGTGTTATCGATTGTCCTTACTATGAGCATGTCTTTAGCGCTTACTCCCTCGGTTTTGGCAGATGAAATATTCAACTCAGAAAATGCAGTACAACCATCACAAGTTGTTTATGATGTCCTAAATGATGAGGGAACCTATGAAAACCAAGAAATCTTGTCACTTGATATTAACGGAACTCTTCCCGAATATATCACGGATGTAACATATTTGGATAATTCTAATATAGTTGGTGGTCGTGATATTACTATCGAAGACAGTGTTGATAAACCCGAAGATTTTCCGACTGGAGATAAACTTCACGAACCTCAGAATACAGCAGTTGCATATGCTGTTACGAAAAATGAAAGTGAGTCAAACAATTCTTATACAACAGCTGATCCATACAATGATGGCGAAAACATGAATGGTGTAATAGGCTCGTTGGTTGACGAAGATTGGTTTAAGGTTTATTGGGCTGTGGACGGGAAAGTTGACTTTTATTTGGAAAATATTCCATCTACTTGCAATTACAACTTAAAGGTCTATTCTCAACCAAAGAGTGGTGGGTCTTTGACCCTATATAAAACTGCAGCAACAACAAGTCGCACTGAAAAGTTGCTGGCAGTTCCTGTTACGAATGATAAAAATTATTATATGCAAGTCTATTCAACTAAAGGTTATTCAACGGCGGTAAAGTATTTACTGCGAGCCGTAAATACTAGAGTTGGAGATACATTTGAGCCGAATGATACTTTCTCAGATGCAAAAACTATTTCAAAAAATTCTACAGCCAATGGGACAATTCACAAAGCAGAGGACGTCGATTATTATAAAGTTTCAGCAACAAACGGCATTTTGAGTGTTCGTCTATCAACAATTCCCGTTGGAAAAGATTATCGCTTTGCAGTGTATAACTCTTCCCAGAAGCTAGTTTACGAAACTGAAGCATCAGGATCTACTGAGAAGAAGGCAAATATTCCGGTATCTTCAGGTACTTACTATGTTAAGGTGTTTTCTAACCTTGGATACAATGTAACAAGCAAATATACACTTACGCTGTCGCATCGTTCGCCGTACACAACAGTTAATGGTCTCATTGCCCCGGTCATGAAACCAGAGGGAGGCGCTGCAACTAAAGCAACTCCCATTGCAAACTTGCCAATAAAGATCGTTTACACAACAGGAACAGGCACAACGCAAACGGTTCTTGCGTCCACAACGACGAATTCATCGGGCGGATTTTCAGTGTCCTTCAATCTTCCTGCAAATGTAAAGCACTTATATGTAAAAACCACTACGGAAGATAATACACTATCAGTTCAAAATCTTGATAAGAACGTTACTGCATTTTTGTATGAGATTCCATACAATGCAGCTACGGTTTCAATGTCAATAGGCAATTCGCTTACAGACCAAATGCGCGCATCATATTCGATTTGGAATCATGCAAAAGCAGGTCTTACTTCTTATAAGGCGGTCTCTGGAAAAAGTGCGTCTAGGTTGGTTATTAGATGCACCGCTGGTAGTGGTGAAGGCAGTAATTATAATTATGTTGATGATAGAATTGTCGTGGCTGGCGTTCCAGACAAGATTGACTACTATGACCGAGACGTAATTATGCATGAGATGGGACATTGGGAAATGTATCATAACGGAGGAAGGCCATCTGCTGATCCTTCGGGTTCCCATAATTGGTCAGAGCCTTCAAAGCTGCCTACGGCCTATAGCGAAGGATGGGCAAATTATTTTTCATGTGTTTTGAGAAATGACCCATATCTGCGAGATTTTAATTCATCAAATAAATGGTTTGGCGGTAATCTGTCAACCGGGCAAGTTAAGCCGTCCTATGGTTGGGATACAATGCAGACATTGGCAAGCTTGAATCCCTATAGTGATAATGCCAAACGTGAGGTTAATGTAGGCGCTACCTTGTGGAATATTGATGAAGGCTTGTCTAAAAGTTTTAACGATCTAGATGCAATAGCACGGGATAAATCAAATAGTTTTATTGAGTACTATAATAAGTTTATGCGCTCGATTTCTTCTTCTCAAAAAGAAGAGGCTTGGAGTATATTCAATAAGTTTAATGTTGCTTTTGATATGAACGTCCCGGAGGTTACGGTCTCTGTTTCAGGACTTACTGCGTCTATGACCGCTACAGATGATGTTGCAGTTAAACGGTATGAGTGGTATATTGATAATGCTTTAAGAAAAGAGGGAACAGGAAGTAGCGGGAGTATTAATCTTGCCGATTACGGTTTGTCAGAAGGTACCCATACCCTTGAATGTAGAGTATATGATCCAGAGGGAGTGACGACTTCTCCGCTGCCTAGACCTAGGGAGGAACGCTATGGCAGTGGCAATAGTGCATTCGTAATCGCAAAATCTTCGGTCAATCGCTTAGCTCCTGACACGGAGACGATTGCAGATGATTCGAGTAGCCAAGACGACTCGCAGTCTTCACTATATGCACCTGCGGTGACTCTTCAGCCGCATATTAGCGAAGCCATGGAGGAAATCATGGACAGTAGCATTCAAGTTCAGCCTGCAAGCGCCCAGTACATTGATGTAGTATCTTCGGGAGATGATGACCTTTACCTGTATTTTAACAGCAGTAGTGCTGTTAAATCTTACAAAATTTTAACACCTGGCGGCGAACCATATGATGAGTTCAACTTCATTGCTGCAGATACGCCATACATAGTAGCAAATGCGGAAGAAGGCATTTGGAAAGTTGAAATTGAAGGATATGGTTTAGATGAGACCCTGAACTTGTTGGAAGCACAGGGACTCAATACTGCTGAATGGACTTTGGAAAATATTGCTCCAGTTGACGTAAGCCTTGTGGTTGGACGTTCTCCCCAAAAACTTGACATAACTTTGCCAGATGTATCTAATGATCCCCGGATTTTGGCGCAGTATTTTGATAAAGATATTACTGCTTGCGAAGATGGCATATTCGTTGATTTGTCCGATGATCTGAGCGATGGAATTCACACGCTTACGTTTTATTGGAATGGCATGAATATTGAGCCTGAAAGTGAGGTACGGACGCTGTTAATTGACACAGTCCTTCCGGCAGTTGAAATTGACGAATTCCCTAAAATAACTTCAAGAAATCGTTTTGTTTTAACAGCAAAATTCTCTGAAAACATAGCACGGCTCTTAATAAATGGCGTTGAATGTGATCTTGGCGAGTGTGATCGGAATTTCCTTGCAGAGTGCATTGAACTTTCGCCTGGCATGAATAACTTTGCTCTAACATTTTATGACTACGCTGGTAATATGAACACAGCGGAGGTCAACGTTTTTAGAGAGGTATAAACGGCTATATGACATATCATATCAAAACCAAAAAGTTGCTTCTAATCGGACTAATTATTATAACTTTTTGCGTGATTACAGCCTTAACACCTTTGGGAGCGCGCACCGTTGTGATCGTCAGGTTTCAGATTGCAGAATTGTTGGCTGATGATTCTTATGACGAATACTGCATGGATACAGAACGATTTTATGTGCGGAATCGAGAAACAATTCACAGCCTGAAGCAGATGATTTTCCAAACCTCCTGTGAAAGAAAATCTACGCAGGATTGTGAGAGTACATTGGAGGGCCCGAATTACTATTTAGGGGAACAGTGTTTTGGTGGAGATACGTTCTGTTATTATCAGTTTGGCCCGGTCAGATACCATTTTGTGTTCCGAAGCGCTGATTACCGTATCTGGCGCGCATACATTGATTCCGTTCGCCGCTCTGGAGGAATAGGATATGGTATGGCATTAAAATAGACCGTTGTATTGCCCAGACGGATTTTTTTGAAGAATAGCCCCCTAGATGATTTTGAACTGCCCTCACTTGATAGACAGTGTATCATATTGTTTAACAAGTGAGGGCTTTTTATGCCCAAGGTTAAACCGAGGAAACAATATGTGCCCCAAATCTGGGAGATCAAAAAGATAGGTCCAATAATTAACGCCCAAAGGGTAAGACGTAGTTTGCAATATAAGCGGGCACCATCCCAGTGAGACATATGCTCACTGGGATGGTGTCTTTTTCAAACAAGAGTTATATTTCCATAGTTTGCGGAATGCAACCGAAAAACATCACTAAGCATGATGTAAGCAAAAAATTTCGACATTTTGCAACGTTTTTCAATCTCGACGAAACATTACTAATGGTGGGGTAAGATTACCGACCCCACCAGCTCAAAAAATTTGCACGAAGGGAGGGTAGACCAACAAGCAACCCCGCAAACACAAGACAATAAAGGCAGAAAAAAATTTTAGGAGGGCACAAATGAGACCGCGAACAAAGAAATTTGGCAAACGATTCCTTTCGCTTTTCCTGAGTTTGGCAATCTGTGCGACATTGCTCCCGACCGTCGCACTGGCGGAGGATGCGGAGCTAATCAAGTTCAAGAACATGCACATGACTGTGCTGCGGAACGGCACAGCGGTTGCAAATTATGACTATTTCTCGAAAGACAATGATTTTGAACACGATATTGCATTTGCTCTGAATGATACATGGGTCAAGCTGGATTATGTAATTTCGTATTCTCAGTATGTGAGTCTGGAACTCTATAAAATGGCAGATGGTCAGGACTGGCAGACTGGAAATCCATTGAAGCTGGAATCCTACATTGATCCGAATTCTCCACCGGACTACGGTGCGGATGTCGATGAAGAATTCCTTGGTGATTTTATCGGTTATCTGAACGGCGTTCGTGTGACTGACAATGTAACGCCGGTCGATGAAAGCGTCGACTTTGTTGAGTATCAACGGATCGATGAAGATGATTGGAATGAGATCGTCTGGGACGCCATTAAGCGTGATGACGGTGACCGTTCCGGTTGTACTACAGCAGAGAATATTTATGCTTTTGGCTTTGAGGGCGAAAGCTATGCGCACTATAAGCAGGAAAAGGACGATGCACTGAATCAAGCAGCGGACTATTCTGTGGCGCTCCCGGATGCCAGCCCTGCTGAGGAGTCCGTTTCTTCTGAAGCTCCGAATCCTGCGGAAGATGTGGATGATGCGGCACCCTCTGATGAAATTGAAGATACAGCGGGAGAGACTGCGGCAGAGCCGACATCGGAGAGCTCTGACATCTTAGGCACGGAACCTGCTGATGTCGAAACTCCTGATAGCGAGAACGATGACACTGATGTGGCTGCGGCAGATGACACTGCGGCTGCACTGAATCAGGAGGACGTATCCGAAGAGGCAGACCATAGTGATGAAACGGCAGCACCGGTGGATGATGTGGTTGCCCAGCCGGAAGAATCTGAGGGGGCAGACGCTCAGGACTTCGAGGATACGCAGGAAGAAACTCCGGCGGAGTCTATTCCTGAAGAAACGGATGAAAGCGTTGATGAAGCTCCAGAGGATGCTTCCACAGAGAAACCCGCTGAACAGCCCGAGGACTATGTGGAACTTGAAGACGAATCCGCAGTTTTGCTTGGCGATACGGCGTTTTTCTCTGACCGGGATGCTGCAGACGGAGAGACGATTCAGAACATCTTCTTGTGGGATGGTTATGTTGAAAACGGCGGAAAGGTGTTTAAGCCGGATTATGAACCGGGGCGTTATGTGATCGTCATGCAGCCGGTCAATCCCGCGACAGCACCGTACAACAGCTTCCTTGCATTTGAAGTTGTTGATAGCGAAGATATCAGCGATACTTTCCAGAATATCAACAGCTATGAAGACTTCCTGAAAATTGTAAATGAACTTGCATGCCCGGCAGAGCCGGTTGATCTGCTCACAGGTAGCTTCAAGTGGGAATACACGGATTTCTCCTTGTACGGAGATCATGACCTGCCGTTTACCCGTTACTATGAATCCAAGGATGCGGCATTTGAGCATGGATTTGGATGCGGCTGGAGCACAGACTATACCGCAGAATTGGAATTCCATGATTTGTATACCACAGCTATTTTGCCCAAGGGGGTCCGGCTGAACTTTACGCTGGACTTCGATGGAAGTTATTATGCTGCCGGTGATTATTCCCTGAGTGAAACAGCAGATGGTTACGTGCTGTATAACAGCAAGGCAGGGAAAATCTGGAGCTTCAATGTTGCCGGAAAGCTGACGAGCATCGAAGAAACTGATGGCAATACGATCAACTGCACCTACTCCGGTGGAAAGCTGACGGAAATTTCCGGTGACGCAGGCAGCTTTACGCTGTCTTACAGCGGCGATCATGTGACGAAGGTTACTGACAGCACTGGCCGCAGTATTGATCTGACCTATGACGGTGATAACCTGATATCTGTCCGAAATCCTGATGCAGACAGCCTGCGCTTCTCCTATGATGCAAACGGCTATCTTGCTTCCGTGGAAAATTTTGAGGGACAGGTTTATGTGGAGAACACTTACGATGAAAGCGGACATGTGATCCACCAGTATGCAGCCAATATCGGAACCTTTGACTTCTCCTATGATTTTGATGCCAGACACAATATCTGCACAGGCACAGATGGCTATTTGTGCGAGATTTGGTACGATGAACTGGGACGAATCACGGCTTCCAAGGATGCCAGCGGTACACAGCATGTTACCTACAACGAGCTGAATCAGGTGACGAGCCGTACTGACCGGGAAGGAAATACCACGGAATTCGAGTACGATGCTGCCGGTAACAAGTCCAAGATTACATACGCGGACGGCACCTATGAGCGGTTCGAATACGACAGCAACCGTCAGGTGACTTGGATGCGGGATCGTAATGGTAACGAATCCTCCTATACCTACGATGGCCACACCCACATGACGTCCAGCACGGATGGGCGCGGCAATACCACTCGGTATACCTATGATAGTGATGGAAATATGACCTCCGTTACCAATGCCCTGAACGAGACGATTTCCTATACCTATGATGCCAATGGCAACTGCACCGCCATGACGGATGCACTGGGCAACACAACCCGATACGCCTATGACGGGCAGGGACGATTGGTATCTGCAACAGATGCTAACGGCGGTGTGACCAACTATGAGTATACCGCTGCGGGCAAGCTGGTGAAGATTACCGATGCAGATGGTAATGTCCAGACCTATGAGGTGAACGGCAACGGTTTCAACACGGTTGAATCCGACCGGATGGGGAACCTGACCCGGTACACCTATGATACCCAGAGCAATGTGACTTCCGTGACAGATCCTCTGGGCAATCAGACACTCTATACCTATGATGATCGTGGCAACCTCTCTACGACCACGGATGCCAACGGTCATACCACCAGCTATATCTATGATGCTTCCGGGCACATGATTTCCATGACGGACGCCAACGGAAATGTCTGGACGTACAGCTATAATAACGAAAGCCAAATGACCTCCGTGACCGATCCCACCGGCGGTAAGGTCACCACCAGCTATGACGAGGTTGGCCGCACTACTTCTACCAAGGATGCCAATGGCAATACGACCCGTTATACCTATGATGGTGTTGGAAATACAACCAAGGTTACAGATGCCCTCTCTCACAGCACTTCCTACGAATATGACAAGAATGGCAACCTGACCGCCATGACTGACCGCAACGGTCATACCACCACTTATGTCTATGATGCAGAGAATCGTCTGACCAGCACCACAGATGCCGAGGGCAGCACGACCTCCTACACCTATGACGCTAACGGCCAGATGACCAAGACCACCTCTGCCATGGGCGTGGAGACTTCCAGCACTTATGACGCGCTGGGGCGTCAGATCTCCTCAACGGATGCGCTGGGTCATGTGACCAGCTATGAATATGATGTGCTGGGACGTGCAACGAAGATTACTTATGCGGATGGCGGCTTTGTTGCCTACACCTATGATGCCAATGGTCAGGTACTGACTGCCACCGATGAACTGGGTGGCGTTACCAGCTATATCTATGATGCCAATGGGCAGCTTACCAGCGTGACCGATGCCATGAGTGGCGTCACTGCGTATGCTTATGATGCTGTCGGCAACGTGACCTCTGTGACCGATGCCATGGGTGGCGTGACCGCCTATACCTATGACAAAGTGGGCAACATTGCTTCTGTTACAGATGCCAATGGTAATATGACCGGCTATACCTATGACGCCCTTGGTCGCGCTGTTGCTATTACGGATGCCAATGGCGGAGTGACCCGTGCAGAGTACGATCATAATGGGAACATCGTCAAGGCTGTCGATGCCGAGGGCAATGCCACCACCTATGTCTATGATGCGCTGGACCGTCTTACCAGCTATACCAATGCTGAAGGCTATACTTTCTCCTTCAAGTATGATAACGAGGGAAATACGGTTGCCTCCACTGACGGTAACGGCAATACCACTCGCTATACCTACGATGGACTGAACCGTGCAGTCTCCAGCACCAATGCCGAAGGCAATACTGCATACAACACCTATGACGCGGATGGTCGTATGGTAAAGTCTGTCAACGAAGAGGGCGCGGAGACCGCCTATGCCTATGATGCGGATGGTCGCCTGATTTCTATGACGGACGCACTCGGCAATGTAACGGCATTTGAATATGACAGCCGAGACCGGGTCATCAAGGTCACCGATGCCAAGGGCAATGCGACCACATTCACCTATGACCTGGCTGGCAATGTTAAGAGCGAGACCAATGCCAAGGGCGTTGTGACCAGCTATGTCTATGATGCCAACGGCAACCTCACCTCTATGACGGACGCCGCAGGCACCGTGACCTATACCTATGATGCGCTGAACCGTGTTACCAGCGTGAAAGACCGCCGTGGCAATACGCAGTTCTTCACCTATGATGCCACAAACCGCATCGTGCAGGTCAAGGACCGCAACGGCAATGCCACCCAGTATGTCTATGACGGCAATGGAAATATTGTAAAGACCATCGATGCGCTGGGTACGGAGTCCGTAATTAATAGTACAGTTTCTGCGATACCGTAATGTGCTCTTTGCCTTCGATACCCATGGGTGGACGGACAGCATTGCTGACCACGGTTATGTCATGTGGCAAGAAGGGATTCGCTTCCTTTGTGTAAACTTTCTTGTCATTTTCCGCCTGATACATATAAAAGGCATCACTCTCGCTATACCATACATCGGTCTGCGACGTGAATTTTCCGGCCTTGAATCCGGCAGATACCCAGCTTTGTAAGTTAGGGCGATCGGCATTTTGCTCAAACATGTAAAGGAAGTCCTTCGGTTGCGGATGCTTGTAATTGCGTTCATTCATCTGCCCATAACGTATTCCGGCATCTATCGAGAGAGGTTTGTCTGTTTTCTTGGTAATCAAATTAATGACTGCACCGGCTGCACGTGATCCGTAGAGGGTACTGCTCGCACCTTTCACTATCTCGACGCGATCTATGGCATGCAGGTTAAAACGTTCGTAATCCAAATTACCCGCCATGTCGCCTGTCATGCGCTCTCCGTCCATCAAAAACAACACGTGGCGTGCGTCCAACCCTTGCATGGAGATTTGATTAGATGACGGTACCAGATATTAAGGAAAGTAATAAAGTAATAACTACAAATGAAAGCATGTAGAAGTAAAGAGCCTTTATGATGATAGGAAAAAAATAAATAGAATATTCCTGGGATATATTCTATTTATTTTTTCTTTATTTCCAGATATATTGTTATAAAACTAATATAATTTATGCAAGTTAATATTTATTTTTTCGTACTATCAATGATAAATTCGGATATTTTGGATATGTCCATGTTCATGATGGAATAGGTGCTTGTAAGAGGACCTTTAATTTCAGGTGAAAGATTAGAGTGTAGGTAAAGTGAATTAAGTCCTGCATTAGTTGCACCAGCAATATCACAAATGTAGTCAT
>OGML01002078.1_pt1 | contig 15077 bp, 6 predicted proteins | sample 1572951 | NCBI WGS metagenome assembly OGML01 (sample SAMEA2581883, study PRJEB24529) | metagenome | biome: Human gut stool | place: China | collected 2011 | reverse complement strand
GGAGGAGAAGAATGGATGCTTTAAAGCTGTTTCAGGAATATATGGGGACCGGACTGATCGTTCTGTGGTTCCTGGTGAGTCTGCTGTATCTGTGGCTCACAGAGAAAAGAAAATATATCCGGGTGATGTTTCTTTATGTGCCGTTAGTATTGCTGCTTGTCTTTTTTAATCCGCTGGTGGCGAAGATCGTCTCTCAGATGGCGGATGGGGAAATCTATTACCGGATCCTGTGGTTGTTGCCTGTGACACCGGTGATTGCTTTCGGTACGGTGCAGCTTTGTGGAAAACTCGCCGGTAGAAAAAGATATGTGGGGATAACGTTGGCTATTGTGCTGTTTACGATATCCGGCAGTCTGATCTACAGGAATCCCAATTTTCAGAAGGCGGAAAATGCGTATCATGTACCCCAGAGCGTTGTGGATATCTGTGATACCATTGAGGTTCCGGGCAGAGAAGTCATGGCGGCATTCCCGGGAGAACTGCTGCAGTATGTGAGACAGTATTCCAATGTGATTTGTATGCCCTACGGCAGGGACATTATGGTGAGCAAGTGGACGGTGCAGAATGATCTTTATGATGTTATGGAGCAGGAGGTCATTGATGCACAGGAGCTGGCAGAACTGGCCAGAGAAGAGGCCTGCGCCTATGTGATCCTGTCGGAAGATAAAAAACTGGTGGGGAAGATGCAGGATCAGGAATTTGAAGAATTCGGAAGAATGCACGGATATGTGATCTACAAAGATTCCACAGTGGATCTGTATTACTTTATGAAGGAATGAGATTTCAGGGAAAAACAAGTGGCTCCCGGAGCAGCAAAGTAACTGGCTGCTTCGGGAGCCTTTTTTGACCGGAATTATTTTTCCTGGGATGCATAATCCTTGGAATAGTAATTCAGGAAGTATTCAAAACGTTTGGCGATGAGCTTACGTCCTTTTACATTCAGGTGCAGATTGTCGACAAGATATTCATCGGCATTGTCTTCGGTAATGCTGCCGTACAGGTTATCCATGAAGGATACGCTGTGGATATTGGCGGAGTAACATTCCTTGATCACATAAGTGGATAAGACATCACGGCCGTTGTAAATATACATATCGGAGCTTACATAGTCGCCGTTCTCATCCACAGCATATGCATAGGTCGGAGACATGACGATAATGCGGATCTGGGGGTAATAGTTCTGCAATACTTCAATGCTGGCCTCCAGATTGCCGGTAAACTGCGTGGGATCCGTGGGATTCTCATCACTGTACATGGCATTGCCGGACAGATAATCGGTAGCATCATACATAATGGCAACGGTGTCGATCGTGTTGAAATCCAGAGTTTTCAGTGTGTTGATTACTTCCTCTGCTTCGGCCGGTGTCTTGTCGCCCAGAGCATTGGCTGCATCGGTGTAGTAGCCATCCAGAGGAACCCCAACGGCCAGGTTCACCAGCCAGTAGAGACAGTAAGCATCCATGGGGGCAACGGTGGGGTCGTAGTTTAACTGCTGTGCAGCAAGGTAACTTCCGCTGATGGAACAGTTATAAACGGTGGTATCGGTCTCTTTGGCGATCAGATTGGCCAGATTGTCGGAAGAGTCCCTGTCATCTGCGAAGGGAGCATTTCCGAAGACAACGATATTGGAAGCATCATTAATGATCATCTGACCGTTTTCGTCGGTCAGGGGAAGGATGGAATCCCAACTGTCGTCGTAGGAACCTTGCCCGTCCTTGAAGATGTCGGACTGGCTGATCCTCTGTCCCCAGTGTGTGACGCGGTATCCTACCACGCCGACAACAATAAGAAGCACGAGAGCAAACAGTACGTGAAAATTCAGAAAGCGCCGGATACCGGCAGGGGCCGCAGACTCTTCGCCCTCAGGGATTTCTTCATCGGCATCTACGTAAAGGTCTTCTATGTCGTCATCGGAATCGGTATGGAAATTGTGCACAGAACCGGAACGAGTATTCCCGGAATGGAAATTACCAGAATCTGTGTCTTGCATTGTGTCGTTTTCCAGATCTACAATCTCAATATCCGGCATGTCATTCACAGAAGATGCGTGGATATTATGGTTGTTATTGTTTCGTTTCATGTATTCTCTCCGTTTCAGGTAATTCAATAATGTAGTGGTAAAAAGAATTATATTGATTTTACTATTATACGAAAAGAAAGTCCATAATATTAGAAAGATTTAAGAAATTCTGAAGAAATGGGTGAATGCCTTGATGTGGGGAAAATACAATGCTATAATGTTACGGAATTATTACACCGAGAATTATGAGCAGAAGGGATAGATAAAATGAAAAAATTATTTAACCATACAAAACGTCCGGACCGTAACTGGGAAGAAGACGTACAGGATGGTTACGATTGGGATGAAGAGCAGGACGGCGAAGAGTACTATGCCGATGAGGAGTACACCGGAGAAGAGGACGGCGAAGAGTACTACGCCGACGATGAGGAGTACTATGCCGACGATAATATGGCACCTGCTCGTGGCGGTAAACGGAAAAAGAGTAAAAAGCAGGGTGGCAATAAAATAGCTGCTATCTGGACCAAATTCCTGAACATGAGCACCATGGACCGCATTATGACGGCAACCGGTGTGGCAGTGCTGATCCTGGCCATTGTGACAGGCAGTGTATATGCCAGCGCACGTATGGTGGATCATCAGGTATCGGAGTTCGTCAGTGTGGGCAGCCAACTGGACGGCATCCAGATGATCGGTGAGCAGGGTATGCTGGCAGTGGCAGATGCAAAGCTTGCAAAGATCGCAGCAGCCAATGCAGTCGATGATGAGAATGAGGAACAAAAAGAATATGATGAGGCCGAGTATACCAACGGTGGTACCGTTGAACTGGAACTGGTCTCCGTGCAGAAGGATCTAAAGATCAAATTTACCAATAAAAAGAGCGGTAAACTGATCTCCAATGTACCTTTCAGCGTGACGATCACGGATCCCAAAGGTAAATCTGATACCTGGACCGATGATGACATGGACGGTATTATCTACAAGAAGGGCATTACCCCCGGCAACTATACGGTAGCGGTAAATACCCTGACCGATGAAAAATATAAGGATTACACACTGCCTACCGGTACCCAGAAGGTAGAAGTCAGAAAGGATATCGCTTATAAAAAGGTCGATGTGGCAAACGAGATCAAGAAGGAATCCGAGGTCAATGCGGCAAAAGAGGACACCATGAAAAATGATACTGTGGTGGAGTCTATTCTGGAAGATACCGTGCAGTGGGTAGAAAGTAAGAAATTACCTCCTACTTATAGAGAGGTAACAAAGGATACCGTGGTAAATCCGGAAAAACAGACGGCTTACAGCGGAAGATTCCTGCGCATAGCAAATGAACAGATAAGTATCAAGGTAGGAGAGACCAAGCAGCTGAATCCGCCGGCAGGAGCCACGGTTGTTAGCTGGAGCAGCGATAATGCGGCGGTGGCCAGTGTAAATAATGGTGTGGTTACCGGCGTGAAGGCAGGTGGACCTGTAACGATCACTTGTACGTATACGGAGGCTGGCAGTGCTACGCCGACTCCTACACCTACGTCGACACCTACACCTACTCCGACACCGACGCCGACTCCCACAACACCGGGGACGGGAGAAACGACTACTCCTACACCTACGCCGACTCCCACAATACCGGATTCGGGTACATCTTCAGGAGGAACAGGGGAGGATGGTAGCTCCTCAGGTGAGTCGCAGTCCGTGGGAGGCGGCAGCCTTCCTACAGCATATGCACAGGTAGGAAGTACACAGAAGACCTGTACCTGGGAAGTTACTGTTACGGAAGTCCAAAAGCCGACCGCTGTTTTGGAACCGGCATCCCTGAACGTAGAAGCAGGAAAAGAAGCAACAGCACAGGTTAAAGTTACAAATTTCACAGGTGCAACTTATAAGATTACTGCAAACTCCAATGATAAAGCAGCCACTGCGGCGGTAGATGCAAACGGTAAGATCACAGTGAAAGGTGTAGCAGCCGGTGATGCGAAGATCACAGTCACCGTAACGATGGGAACTGAGATTAAGACACTGGAACTGGCAGTGAAGGTCACGGGTGGAATCAAGATCACTTTGGATAAGACAGCTGTAACCGTTTATCCGAAATCTACGGCTGCTGTAACAGCCTCTGTCAGCGGAAGCGGAACCATAACGGCAGATTCCGGAGATAAGAATATTGCCACGGTAGCTGTAAGTGGCAAAACGATCACCGTTACCGGTGTGAAAAAAGGAACCACAACCATCACTGTCACATATAAGGAGGGCAGCGCGGAAGCAAAAGCCACCTTTACAGTTACAGTAGCGGGCGATGTGAATCCCAGAGAGGATACAAAAACACCGTTAAAGGATACCAGCGGCAGACAGCTGTATGTATCCATCGGTGACAACCAATACCGGGCAGCAGCTTATGCGGATTATTACACTGCCACAAAGTTTTTCCTCATGGAGGAGGCCAGATATACCGGCTGGCAGACGTTAGACGGTAAGGTATATTTCTTCAAGGCAGACGGCAGCAAGGTGACCGGTGAGCAGGTCATCCAGGGTGCAAAATATAACTTCGCAAGTGACGGTTCCCTGGTAGTGGGATCAGGTACTATGGGCATTGATGTGTCCAAGTGGAACGGCAGCATTGACTGGAATGCGGTTAAGAATTCCGGAGTGAATTATGTGATCATTCGTGTGGGATACCGTGGATCATCTCAGGGAGCATTGATCGAGGATCCCAAGTTCAAGACCAATATCAAGGGAGCTACGGCAGCTGGTCTTAAGGTAGGTGTATACTTCTTCACACAGGCAGTGGATGAGGTAGAAGCAGTACAGGAAGCATCCATGGTACTGGACCGCATCAGCGGATATAAGATTTCTTATCCGGTATTCCTGGATGTGGAAGGCAGCGGCGGAAGAGGCGATGCCATCGATTCCGCTACCAGAACCGCAGTCTGCAAGGCATTCTGCAACACGATCAAGAATGCGGGATATACTCCCGGTGTCTATGCCAACAAGACATGGCTGACATCCAAGATGGATGCAGGTGCTCTGAGCGGTTACAAGATCTGGCTGGCACAGTATGCCAAGACCCCGACCTATACCGGCAGATATGATCTGTGGCAGTACAGATCCGACGGAAAAGTCAGCGGTATCAGCGGCAAAGTCGATTTAAATATCAGCTACCTGGGATATTAAGATTTGCAATAAAGCCCAGACCGACTGCTTGCAGGCAGGTCTGGTGCTTTATTAGCAAATCAAACACACATGAGCAGGCAGGACGATAGCCCGTGTTGCTATCCACCCCATTTTATGGTAGAATATCACTATCTATAGCATAATGCGCACACCTGCGCAGAACGGAGAGAAAATGAGAACTTATCTGGTAACAGGCGGTGCCGGTTTTATCGGTTCCAACTACATTCATTACATGTTCAAAAAATACGATAACGAGATCCGTATCATTAATGTGGATGCCCTGACCTATGCGGGAAACCTGGAGAACCTCAAGGATGTGGAGAAGCGTGACAATTACACTTTTGTGAAGGCAAATATCTGCGACAAGGAAGCTATCAGCAAAATTTTTGCGGAGAACGATATTGACCGCGTGGTACATTTCGCAGCGGAGTCTCATGTAGACAGAAGTATCAAGCATCCGGAAGTATTTGTACAGACAAATGTACTTGGTACCGCCGTTATGCTGAACTGCGCGAAGGCTGCATGGGAGCTGCCGGATGGCACATTCAAGGAAGGCAAGAAGTTCCTGCATGTATCGACCGATGAGGTGTACGGTTCCCTTCCGGACGATAAGAATGCATTTTTCTATGAGACATCACCATATGAACCACACAGCCCATATTCTGCAAGTAAGGCAAGCTCGGATATGCTTGTAAAGGCATATATGGACACTTATAAGTTCCCTGCAAATATCACGAACTGCAGTAACAATTATGGACCTTACCAGTTCCCGGAGAAGCTGATTCCTCTGATTATCAACAATGCATTGCAGGGCAAGAAGCTTCCGGTTTATGGTGATGGTAAGAATGTCCGTGACTGGTTGTTTGTTGAGGATCATGCCAAGGCAATCGATATGGTTCAGGAGCAGGGACGTCTGTTTGAGACATACAATGTCGGTGGACATAATGAGAAGCAGAATATTGAAATCATCAATATTATCATTGATACGCTGCAGGAGATGCTTCCAGCAGATGATCCAAGACGTGCACTTGTATCGAAGGATCTGATCACTTATGTAGAAGATCGTAAGGGACATGACCGAAGATATGCAATCGCACCGGACAAGATCAAGGCGGAAATCGGCTGGTATCCGGAGACCGATTTTGCAACTGGTATCAAGAAGACAATCGCATGGTTCTTCGAGCATGAGGACTGGATGAAGAACGTGACAAGTGGTGATTATCAGAAGTACTATGACGACATGTACGCAAATAAATAAGACGTGCGAAATCATCTATAATGCCGATGCGGGCACGTCGTATCGAATGCAAGGGGGCGGAAATTATGAAAAGACAAGCATGGAAGCGAATGCAGGCGTGGCTTCTTGTCGTTGCAATGCTCGTTTCTGTTGTAACAGGAATTGGCACTACGAAAACTGCGAAGGCAGCAACCAAGATGGGTGTTACCTATACCGTGCATGTACAGACCTATGGTGACCAGCAGGGATGGGTTCATGATGGTACGATGGCAGGAACGAAAGGACAGGCAAAACGTTTAGAGGAGATTCGCGTCAAACTGACCGGTGATGAATATTCCGGAAGCATCCAGTACAAGACACATATCCAGAGCTATGGCTGGCAGGATTGGTCATACAATGGAGAGAAAAGCGGCAGCCGTGGACAGGCAAAACGTCTGGAAGGCATTGAGATTCAGCTTACCGGTGAAGTGGCAAAACATTACGATGTTGTATATCGTGTGCATTGTCAGACCTATGGCTGGATGGACTGGGTGAAGAACGGTGTCATGGCTGGAACGAGCGGACAGGCAAAACGATTAGAGGGCATCGAGATTAAACTGGTTCCGAAGAGTCAGATTGTAGATATGGGTGTGCAGTATCGTGTGCATTGTCAGACCTATGGCTGGATGAGCTGGCTTACGGATGGGAAGACGAGCGGCACGACCGGCGAAGGAAAACGTCTGGAAGCAATCGAAGTAAAATTGACCGGAAACCGGTATTATGGCGGCATCTCATATCGGACACATGTGCAGACGTATGGCTGGGAGACAAAGATGGTCAGTAATGGTGCCATGTCTGGAACGAGTGGGCAGGCGAAACGTTTAGAGGCAATCGAACTGGAATTATATGGAGAGGTTGCATATTATTATGATGTATACTATCGGGTTCACGCACAGAGCTATGGCTGGCTTGGATGGGCGAAGAATGGTGAGACTGCCGGAACAAGCGGCATGGCAAAACGTTTAGAGGCAATCCAGATTAAGCTTGTGCCAAAGAACAGTGATACCAGTCAGTTTGAGGATGGAAAGAAAGCCTATATCAAAGGGACGCCAACTGCGAACTACTCAACACAGGCACAGGAAGTTCTGGCACAGTGTAATGCACAGCGGCAGGCAAATGGTATTGCGGCACTTTCCTTAGATCCAGAGCTTACAAAAGCAGCCAATATCCGGGCGCAGGAGATTGCAACCTTGTTTTCCCATACACGTCCAGATGGAAGAAAATGTTTTACCGTGTTAGATCAGATCGGGTATTCCTATTGGTCGGCGGGAGAGAATATTGCGGCGGGATACGGAAATTCTTCTGCTGTAATGAATGGTTGGATGAATTCGCCGGGACATCGGAGCAACATCCTCAATGCCGGTTTTAAGAGACTGGGTGTTGGTTATGTGTATATTCCGAATTCAGAATATGGATATTACTGGGTACAGATTTTCTCGAATTAGAATTTAGAATCAGAATTAAAAAGAGAGTCCAAATCGTTGAGATATGGACTCTCTTTTTTTCGTTGTATTAAAGTGTATAGCCGTTTTTCTCCAGCAATGCGCGGGCAGTATCGACGGAATCAACTCCTGTGCTGTTCTTGACTGGCGCAAATTCATGCTCGCGGTCGACCTCGAAGATCAGACAGTCGTCCATCTCGTGGATCAGATCGAGAGCCAATGTCTCAAATTTAAATGCATTTGGCTCTGCCGGGGTAACCGGATTACCGGATTCGTCCACGTAAGGAACCTTTTTCTTTACTATATGCAACGGCATGGATTTATCCAAAGTTTCCTTCAATTTCTGGATTGGGAACAGATAGTTCAGGATAGCTCCAAATCCGTAGGCAAGACTGCCATCTGGCAGACGCTTGTTCAACATATCATCAGTCATTTCGTAATACTCGATAATATGTGGCTTGCCATCTTCCTTGCACATGACACCAACTTTTTCTTCCGGACACGCTTTGCGGACAACCTTTGCTCCACTCATCTTTCCACTGTCGATGGTTGCACCTAAGAATACCGGATCGGCAATCCGCTGCAATACATTGTCCACAGAAAATACATTGATCCATTCCAGATTGGATTCAAAAATTCCTTCCAGAAGTCCAGCTTTGTGCATAGAAGAGAACCAACCGCCGTTTCCGTTTGGAGACAGGGCAAGCTCGTATTTGGATTTCAACAGAATCTTTCCGTTAAAGTCCGTAGCCGGGTTCAATTCCTGTACAAAGAAATGTACATAAGCTGGGTTATAACCAAAATAATCATGTGCTTCAAAGAAAGTCACAGTATCCTGATAGTTAATGTTGCTCGTCATAATATAAAGCGGAATCCATGCATCTGCAGCACGCACGATGTCTAACGTGTGCTCAATCAAAAGCTGGAAGATGTAGAGTTCCTTTGTAATACCAACATTGAAACAGCCCTTTGGTTTGTCGAAACCAAGACGAGTGCCCTGTCCTCCGGCGAGAAGCAAAAGGCAAAGCTTTCCTTCCTTGATTGCCTGCAAGCCGATAGAACGATAACGCTCTGAATCTGCCTGGATCTTATCCAGATGCAGTGCATCGATCTCCTCAATCATGGTATCTTCTTTTTTCTTGTCGTTGTGAAATGCCTGTTCAAATCCCCAGTCAACTGCATCGATCTGTGAAAATAAGATTTGCTTTTCATCATCATTTAACTGGTCGAGAAAGCGTAATAGATGTACCTGTTGCTTCCCCTCCAATAAGTTCTTTCGTTCCTTAAAATTCATATATTCAAATAAATTCCTTCCATAATATAGTAGTCAAAATTTAATTTAGTATAGCATAGGCATACTTTGTTTACAACAGTCAAAATATGAAAGTTTTTTGAAAAATTAGCAAATAAGGAAAAAGAATATTGTAATTTTATGAAGAATCATGTATGATAGGTAAATAGTTTGGTTTAGAAAAAACACAAAGATGGAAGGATAAGAATATGAGCAGGAAAAAGGCAGGCATGAGTGCAAATGCCAAATGGGGAATTGCATTTCTGATTGAAATCGTTGTTATGTTTTTTATGGTTGTCGGATATTTTTTCTTTTATGCAAATCGAAAATTAGACAACATTAACCGCCCGACAAATTGGGATGACAGTAAAGAAAATTTGGATATTAATGAAGATGCGAATGAGGCACAGAAGGGATATCGGACAATTGCATTGTTTGGTATCGACTCTAGAAGCACAACTTCCATGGCGGAAGGAAACCGAAGTGACTCTATCATTATCGCAAGTATTAACAATGATACAAAGGAAGTAAAGCTTGCTTCAGTATATCGTGATTCCCTGCTTCAGGTAGATTATGATGGCGGTATCACGACGAAGATTACACATGCATATGCATATGGTGGTCCAGAGATGGCAGTCCGTGCATTGAATGCAAACCTGGATTTAGAGATTACAGATTTCGTGACGGTTAACTTTACAGCGTTGGCACAGGCGATTGATGATCTGGGTGGAATTACGATCGATGTCCGTGAAGCAGAGCTTGAGATGCTGAATGCATGTATTACAGAGCAGATTGGTATTTCCGGCGAATATTCTGATGGTGTATTTTCAGCAGGTACACAGTTGCTGAATGGTACACAGGCAACTGGCTGGGCACGTATCCGTAGTACAGATCAGGGAGATATCACCCGTACAGAGAGACAGAGAACCGTTATTGCGAAGATGATTCAGAAGGCAAAGAGTTCCGATTTGTCAACCATCAATGATATTATTGATGATGTATTCCCAAACATTTATACAAGCTTGACAAAGAAAGAGCTGATGAGTCTTGCAAAGGATATGTTTGATTATAACCTTGGAGATACAATCGGATTCCCGATGGCATATGCACCAGTCACAACAGATGCAAAGGGTGCCGTACTTGTTCCTGCAGATCTGACAACGAATGTATCCGCATTGCATGAGTTCCTGTTCGGAACACAGGATTACACGCCGACCTCTAAAGTACAAGGCATTAGTTCTTCCCTTCAGAGTGAGACGGGAGTTGGAGCACAGGAGATTGATTTGAATATCTTCAATCCGCCGACCGAATAAAGTTATTATTTTGAAACGTATTATATATAGAAGAAACGCATTTTTTACAGAATACTGTGAGGGATGCGTTTCTTTTTTGTATAAGTGATTATTCAGAAGTGCATGTATTCTGAAATGATAGTGAAAAAACTTTGTGAAAATATGGATTTGCTTGTTATTTTCCACAAAAATACAAAAAATGGTTTACATTTCGAATAAAGTGTTGTATTATAGGCGCATGAGTTGAGAAAACAAAGTGAAAAATGTGTTTTACTTGATTTTCGTCAGCACAAGATTTTTTCGAGAAAGGAAAGACAAGCATGACGCAGATAAGAGATGAAAGAGCGCATATCGCAGAACAGGGCATGTATGATAGCAGCTTTGAACATGATAACTGCGGTATTGGTGCAGTAGTAAACATTAAGGGTATTAAGACACACAAGACAGTCAGCGATGCACTTCGGATTGTGGAGAATCTGGAACATCGTGCCGGTAAGGATGCAGAAGGAAAGACCGGTGACGGTGTTGGTATATTGCTTCAGATCTCACACAAGTTCTTCAAGAAGGCAGCAAAGGAGCTTGGCGTGGAGCTTGGAGAGGAACGTGATTATGGTATTGGTATGTTCTTCTTCCCACAGAATGAGCTTCAGCGTAAGCAGGCAATGAAGATGTTCGAGATCATCGTGGAGAAGGAAGGACTGGAATTCCTCTGCTGGAGAAAAGTTCCGACGAATCCGGGAATCCTTGGACATAAGGCTGTCGCTGTTATGCCATATATTATGCAGGCATTTGTGAAGCGTCCAAAGAACGTGGAGCGTGGACTTGATTTTGACCGGAAGCTGTTCGTAGTACGCCGAGTATTTGAGCAGTCAAATGAGGATACGTATGTTCCATCTCTTTCAAGTCGTACGATCGTATATAAAGGAATGTTTCTGGTAGGCGAGCTTCGCTTGTTCTATCAGGATCTGCAGGATGAGGATTATGAGTCAGCCATTGGTCTGGTACATTCCAGATTCTCAACGAACACAACACCGAGCTGGCTGCGTGCGCATCCATATCGTTTCCTTGTTCACAATGGTGAGATCAATACAATCCGTGGTAACGAAGACCGTATGATTGCCCGTGAGGAGACAATGGATTCCGAGTATTTCAAAGGAGAGTTCCACAAGATTACACCAGTACTTGATCCGGATGGTTCCGATTCTGCAAGACTGGACAATGCGCTGGAGTTCTTCGTTATGAACGGAATGCCGCTTCCACTTGCAGTTATGATCCTGATTCCGGAGCCTTGGGATTCCAATAAATATATGCCGAAGGCAAAGCGTGATTTCTATCAGTATTACGCAACGATGATGGAGCCTTGGGATGGACCAGCATCCATGCTCTTTACCGATGGCGATTACATGGGAGCCGTGCTTGACCGTAACGGACTTCGTCCTTCCCGTTATTATATTACCGATGATGATTATCTGATTCTTTCTTCCGAGGTCGGTGTTTTGGATATTGAGCCGGAACATGTAGTGATGAAGGATCGTTTACGTCCGGGTAAGATGCTTCTCGTCGATACGAAGGCAGGAAAGCTGATCTCGGATGATGAGCTGAAAAATCAGTATGCAAATGCACAGCCATATGGTGAATGGCTCGACAGCAATCTGACATATCTGACCGATATTCCAATTCCAAATGAGCGTGTGCCGGAGCTTTCCAACGAGGAGAGAAGCCGTCTGCAGAAAGCATTTGGTTATACCTACGAGGAGTTTAAGACAGCAATTCTTCCAATGGCACAGAATGGAGCAGAGGCAATCGCAGCAATGGGTGATGATACCCCGCTTGCGGTGCTTTCCAACCAGAAGCTTCCGTTGTTTAACTATTTCCATCAGTTGTTTGCGCAGGTAACGAACCCGCCAATCGATGCGATCCGTGAGGAGATCGTCACATCGACGACGGTTTACCTTGGACGTGATGGTAATATCCTCGAAGAGAAGCCGGAGAACTGCCGCGTGCTTCGCATCAACAATCCGATTCTGACGAATACGGATATGTTGAAGATCAAGAATCTGAATACAGAGAACTTGAAGGCAGCCGTTGTGCCAATTACTTATTATAAGAATACATCACTCGAAAAAGCTTTGGATCGATTGTTTGTAGAAGCAGACAAGTTGTATCGTGACGGTGTGAATATTCTGATCTTATCAGACCGTGGCGTAGATGAAACTCATGTTGCGATTCCTTCATTATTAGCTGTTTCGGCTATGCAGAAGCATCTGGTAAGAACAAAGAAGCGTACATCGGTTGCAATCATCCTTGAGAGTGCCGATCCTAGAAATGTTCATCATTTTGCAACGCTGCTTGGTTATGGTGCGTGTGCGGTTAACCCATATCTGGCGATCGAGACGATCAAGCAGATGGTTGACAGTCACCTGTTAAACAAAGATTTCAATGCGGCTGTTGATGATTACAATGCAGCGATCATGCATGGTATTGTAAAGATCGCATCCAAGATGGGTGTATCAACGATCCAGTCATACATGGGATCACAGATTTTTGAATGTATCGGACTTTCAAAAGAAGTAGTCGACAGATACTTTACTAATACAGTAAGCTGTGTAGGCGGTTCCGGTATCAAAGAGATCGAGGAGACGGTAGATGCTCTTCATTCATCAGCATTTGATCCGCTCGGCTTGGATACTAATCTCGCACTGACAAGTATCGGTGCACACAAGTTCAGAAGCGGCAAGGAAGAACATCTGTATAACCCACAGACGATCTACCTGTTACAGCAGGCAACCAGACGTGGTGATTATAACCTGTTCAAACAGTACACCGCATGTCTGGAAGATGAGACAAAACCATTCCATCTGAGAGGCCTGATGGAATTCAAATATGCAGAGAATCCGATTCCAATGGAAGAAGTAGAGCCGGTTGAATCAATCGTAAAACGATTCAAGACAGGAGCTATGAGTTATGGTTCTATCTCACAGGAAGCACATGAGTGCATGGCGATTGCGATGAATACGATCGGAGGCAAATCCAATTCCGGTGAGGGTGGAGAGTCCATTGAACGATTAACGATAGGAAAAGATGGCAAGAATCGTTGTTCAGCTATCAAACAGGTAGCTTCGGGACGATTCGGTGTTACATCCAGATATTTGGTCAGCGCAAAAGAGATCCAGATTAAGATGGCGCAGGGAGCAAAACCCGGTGAAGGTGGACATCTTCCGGGAGGCAAGGTATATCCTTGGATCGCAAAGACCAGATTGTCAACTCCGGGTGTCAGCCTGATCTCACCACCACCTCATCATGATATCTATTCGATCGAGGATCTGGCACAGTTGATCTATGATTGTAAGAATGCAAACCGAGATGCAAGAATTTCTGTAAAGCTGGTATCAGAAGCCGGTGTCGGTACAGTTGCAGCCGGTGTAGCAAAGGCAGGAGCACAGGTTATCCTGATCTCCGGTTATGATGGAGGTACCGGTGCGGCACCAAATAACTCTATTCATTATGCAGGACTTCCTTGGGAGCTTGGTCTGGCAGAGACACACCAGACATTGATCAAGAATGATCTTCGTAATAAAGTTATTCTGGAGACAGATGGTAAGCTGATGACCGGACGTGATGTTGCTATCGCGGCGATGCTTGGTGCAGAAGAATTCGGATTTGCGACAGCTCCACTGGTAACAATGGGCTGTGTAATGATGAGAGTGTGTAATCTGGATACCTGTCCGGTTGGTATTGCTACACAGAATCCGGAGCTTCGTAAGAGATTTAAGGGCAAACCGGAATATGTTATTAACTTTATGAAATTTATCGCAGAGGAGCTTCGTGAATATATGTCGAAGCTTGGTGTCAGAACTGTGGATGAGCTGGTAGGACGTTCCGATCTGTTATATGCAGGTAAGGGCGCAGAGGACAGAAATGTTGATCTGTCACTTATCATCAATAATCCATATATTGATGCACCTCAGAATAAGATAAAATATAACGAGAAGCATCCATATGACTTCCAGCTGGAGAAGACGATCGATATGCGTGTTCTGTTAAAGAAGCTTGGACCTGCCCTTGAAAAAGGACAGAAGAAGAGCATCGAGATCGATGTTACAAACACGGATCGTTCCGTTGGTACGATATTTGGATCAGAGATTACAAAACGTTATGGAGAGACGTTGGAGGATGATTCCTACCTTGTAAAATGCAATGGTGCGGGTGGACAGAGCTTTGGTGCATTTGTACCGAAGGGACTGACGCTGGAGCTTGTTGGTGACAGCAATGATTATTTCGGAAAAGGACTTTCCGGTGGTAAGCTGATCGTATATCCACCACGATCTGCCAGATTTGTCCATGAAGATAATATCATCATCGGTAACGTAGCACTTTATGGAGCAACCAGCGGTAAAGCATATATCAATGGTGTAGCCGGTGAAAGATTTGCTGTTCGTAACTCCGGTGCAACTGCAGTTGTAGAGGGCGTCGGTGACCATGGATGCGAGTATATGACAGGCGGTAAGGTAGTAGTTCTTGGACGCACCGGAAAGAATTTTGCCGCAGGTATGAGCGGTGGTATCGCATATGTATTGGATATAGAGAA
>OGML01002077.1_pt1 | contig 15091 bp, 14 predicted proteins | sample 1572951 | NCBI WGS metagenome assembly OGML01 (sample SAMEA2581883, study PRJEB24529) | metagenome | biome: Human gut stool | place: China | collected 2011 | reverse complement strand
CAAGGCCTCCCCTCGATAGGGGAGGTGGCACGGCGTCAGCCGTGACGGAGAGGTTAATTTCTCGTTACGCTCTTCCGATACACCGCAAAGGCGATGACAGCCGACAGCACTTCCGTGACCCAGAAGGCGTGCCAGACGCCGGTGGGGCCGAGCTGGCGGCAGAGCAGCCACGCCAGCGGCATGATGAAGATGACGTACCGGCAGAGGGAGATGATCAGCGAGGCCGCACCCTTGCCCAGACCTTCCAGCGCGCCGGAAGAGGTGGTGGACACCGCCGACACCACAAAGCCGAGGCAGATGATGCGCAGGGCGGTCTGGCCGATGGCAATGGTATCGGGGTTGGAAGAGAACAGGCCGATGAGGGGCGCAGAAACGGCCATACAGATGACGGTGCCTGCCGCCATGATGATGGCGCTCATGCCCAGGGTGAGCTGGTAGAGCTTTGCCACGCGGGCGTGCTCTTTTGCACCGTAGTTGTAGCCGATGAGGGGGCGCATTCCCTGCACGATGCCGTTGGCGGGCAGATAGAGGAAAGTCTGGAGCTTATAGTAGATACCCAGCACCACCACATAGCTCTCGGAGAAGGCCGCCAGCAGGCCGTTGAGGAAGGTGACCAGCAGGGAGGGCAGGGCCAGATTCAGGATGGCAGGCACACCGATGGCGTAGAGACGGCCTTCGAGAGAGAGGTCAGGCCGCAGGGCCTTCCGGCGCAGATGGACGGGCGACTCGGTGGTGCTGTAGACCACGAGGTAGATGACGAGAGAGGCGGCCTGTCCGATGCCGGTAGCCAGCGCCGCGCCTGCAATGCCCATGGCAGGCACCGGGCCGAGGCCGAAGATGAGGACGGGGTCCAGCAGGATGTTGCAGACACAGCCCGAGATGAGGGCGATCATAGTGAGCTTCATCCGGCCCACGGCCTGGAAGAGCTTCTCAAAGGCGAGGCTGGCCATGTTCACGGTAGCGAACAGGAAGACGATGGTGGAGTAGGTCACGCCCATAGAGACGATGGTGCCGTCGGCGGTGAACCGGGCCAGGAAGCCGGGCATGATGGCGGTAGCTGCCAGCGTACAGAGGATGCCGTGGAGCACCGAGAGGGCCATGCCGTGGGTGGCGGCGGCGTCCGCTCTGTCGTAGTCGCCTGCGCCCCGGTAGAGGGCGACAAGGGCGTTGATGCCTATGCCGAAGCCGATGGCAACGGCGTTCACGAAGTTCTGGATGGGGAACACGAGGGAGAGGGCCGTCATGGCCTGCTCGTTGATCTGGGCCACAAAGAGGCTGTCCACGATGTTGTACAGCGAGTTCACCAGCATGGAGATGACGTTGGGCAGAGCCATCGACACCAGCAGTGGGAACACCGGCTTCGTCTTCATAAAAGTATCATTCATGGGGTCAAAAGCTTCCTTTCCTGAAATTTCCGCACAAGAAAAGCCACACAACGGCGGCTTGAAGCGGGCCATTGTGTGGCGAAAAGTAGCAAACATCTATGCTGTAAAAATCCACACGGGTTTTATTGAAGTGCTGAGAAATACGGTGCATCGCAAAAGCGGTGTTACGGGACGCCGCCGGACAGCACCGGGATGCGGGCCGGAAAGGGCAGTACGGGAAGAGCCTTCCTGACCGGCCTGCGATAGGATACCACGAAACGGGTGGATTGTCAAGGGAAAAGTATGACTTTTCACAAAAACCAGCATAGAGAGGAAGCTCAGCTGGATAGAGGACTCACAGGCCTGTCACATCCAGAAATTCAGGAACTTTTTGGGCCGGCGGGGAGTGAAAACATCCAGCTCCTCATCGTCGAAAAGTGCGTCGCCGTTCTGCAAAAGCTTTGAGGCAGTCTCTCTGCCCAGCTCCTTTTCCAGAACAGCAGCGGCTTCTGCCATCCGGGGCGGGCGTTTGTCCAGGGAGTGGGTGTCCGTCGAGATGACGTGGACAAGCTGCCACGAGATGAACTTGCAGAGCGTCCGGCGCAGTTTTGGAGAATCCAGCAGTGCGCCCGCGTTGATTTGGACATAGGCTCCGGCGGCCACCCAGTTGTAGAGCAGGGTGGGGTCTTCGAGGACGTAGGGGTATCGCTCGATGTGGGCGATGAGGGGCAGAACGCCCTGCTCCTGCAGGAGGGCGAAGGTCTGCCGGATGAAATGGGGCTTGTGGGTAGTGGGAAACTCCACCAGCATATAAGAGGTATCGCCGATGCAGAGCGCCTTGGCATCCAGCTCACAGAGCTTGGGGGAGAAGTAGACTTCACAGCCCAGCTTGAAGCGGAACTGCATGGCTTCCGGTCCGGTCGGAAGCGCGGCTGTCAGTGTCTCATAGGCGGCCGCACGCTTTTGCAGGAATGCGTCGGGAGTCGTCCACTCACTGTTGAAGTGGCTCGTAAAAGCAATGTTCCGCACACCGTCTGCATACTCTTTTTCCAGCAGACGAAGGGAAATCGAAACATCTTTGGCACCATCGTCAATGTTAGGAAGGATGTGGCAATGAAGGTCTGTCATGTTTCATCCTCCGTATGTACGGAATGCTTTTCTTTGCCGTTATACCGATTTTTTGACGTCAGGCAGCTCTTTTCGGCTGCTGACTCTGAAATGCCATCCGGGGGAGTACCATAGGAATAATTACTGTTATAGTAGTAATATCCGTACCCATAATCCGAGCGCTTGAGCGATTTTTTGGCATCATAACGGGTAAGAACGGCGCCAAGGACTTTTACGCCGGCATCCTGGAGCTTCTCGAGGGCTGTCTTGACGGCGTCGGTGGACGCATACTTGGAGCGGACGACGAAGAGAGCACCGTCCACGATGCGGCCGATGACGGCGGCATCCGTGACCATCGAGATGGGAGGCGCATCGAGGATGACGAAGTCATAGCTCCCGCGCAGCGTGTCCACCATCTCCTGCATCTGGGGCTGGCTGAGCAGCTCAGAAGGGTTGGGAGGGGTGGTGCCGGCCGGCAGGAACGTCAGGTTGGGGATGCCCTTCAACTCGACGAGGGCGTCGGAGAGCGCCACTTGACGGGACAGGACGTTGGAGACACCTTTCAGATTGTGTCCGGCCTTCAGATAGCGGTGAAGGACAGGCTTGCGGAGGTCGCAGTCCACGAGGACGACCTTTTTGCCGCTTTCCGTCAGAGCTAGCGCCAGATTGACCGACACATTGGACTTTGCCTCTTCCGGGACCGTGCTGGTGACGACGAAAGCGTGGACATCGCCGGAACCGGACAGAAAGTTCAGGTTGGTGCGCAGAGCTTTGTAAGCTTCAACGTAGGCAAACGGCATACCCTTCTGGGTGATGAGCTGAAGCGAACGCTTGCTTGCCGAAGAGTTGGAGATGGTGTTTCGGTTGAACGGATTCCACATGGTATTACACCTCCGGGATAAGGCCGAGTACAGGAAGCTCCAGCTTTTTCTGGATGTCCTCGCTATCGACGATGTAGTCATGGAGCAGGTGGTCGAGGACCAGAATGCCGCAGGCCGCCACAATGCCGCCGAGAGCAGCGATCAGGACGTACTTCTTCGTCTGAGGGAAGACGGGGTTGCTCGTGATCTCCACGTCGCTCACGACCTTGCAGGAGCCGGCCTCCACCTTGTCCACGATGACATCGGGGGCAGTCTCGGCGATGGCCTGCACGATCTTTCCGGCCAGGGCAGGGTCCTCGTTGGTGACCGTGATGGACATGATCTGGGTCGAGCCCACGCCGTCCACAGAGATGCAGGCCAGCAGCTGACGGTAGGTCATATCCAGACCCAGCTGCTCGATGACGTCGTTCAGGACGATGTTGCTCTTGATGATGACTGCATAAGTGTCGATGAGATTCCGGGCCGAGTTGATGTTGTCACTGGTAATGGAAGCATTGCCGTCCTGCCGGGAATTGACGATCAGATTGACGGAGGCCTGATAGCGGGGCGTCAATACGAAGGTACAGACCAGCAGGCAGATGACCGCTGCCGCAATGCCGGCCGCAGCGATCTGCAATGCGTGGCTCCAGAGAAGCCGCGCCAACTCGAGGAGGTCGATCTCATCCATGTCATGGTTTTGTTCCATAATGTTTTTTCCTTCCTAACAAAATGAGATTTTCGGACAGGAAAATTTTATCATTTTACACCTGCGCTGACAAGGGGATAGGATAAAATAAAAAGAGATGAAAAGAGTTTCCGACCTCTGGGAACGTCTGCCTCAACCCCGGCTCCCTGAACATCCCGAAGGAAAACAGTCCCCACAGCTATATGATTCTGGAAAACGGCGTCTTCTACTGGAAAGACGTAGAGACGGGAGAAATATACCACACCCGTGTACTGTGAGAAACCGGCACTTGCAATTACCATACCGGTGTGGTATGATGAAGACGGAAACAGAGAAACAGGGTCTTTTGTCTCGGGCGCGGAGGGGTGCGCGGGGCCGACGGCCTTTTGTTTCCCATAAAAAGTTAGGCAAAACTAACAAAATGACGAAAAACACACGGGCGGTTTGTGCAGTCTGCCCGGTGGATGACGATCCTTAGGAGGTACTGACCAATGGTTCAGACGACGCTGAAAGTAGACGGCATGATGTGCGGCATGTGCGAGAGCCACGTCAACGAGGTGGTGCGCAAGACTGCGCAGGTGGAGAAGGTGACTTCCTCCCACACTAAGGGAGAGACGGTCATCGTCTCGGCCCAGCCGCTGGACATCGAGGCCCTGAAGGCTGCCATTGCCGACACGGGCTATACCGTGACCGGCGCAGAGGAAAAGCCGTATGAGAAGAAGGGATTCTTCTCGTTTTTGAAGCACTGATGACTTCCGGCCCCGGGGTGGGGCCTATATAAGGAGGCAGGCAGAGATGAGGATACTGGTCTATGGTGCAGGCGTGCAGGGCTGTGAGCTGGCCCACCGTCTGCTGCAGAACAAAAAGAATGTCGTCACCATGCTGGCGCGGGGCGAGTGGAAGGAGAGGCTCGACCAAAGGGGCCTCGTCATCCGCCACTGGGCGCAGTGCCGCACCACGGTGGATCGGGTGGCCACCATCGACACGCTGGCCCCGGACGACTGCTACGACCTCGTTTTCGTGACGCTGCAGGCCGGGCAGCTGCCCGACGTGCTGCCCATCCTCAAGCAGAACAGGAGCGAATACTTCGTCTTCGTGGGCAACGACCCCCACGCCGTGGAGGTCATGCAGGCCATGCAGCGCCCGGCGGATAAGATCGCCTTCGGCTTCCAGAGCAGCGGCGGCCACCGGGATGTCGATAAGGTCGTCAGCGCCCACGTCGGCGTGGGTATGACCATCGGCGGGGCTACTGCGCCCCTTTCGGGCGTCTTCCGCTACCGGGTCAAGACGGCTTTCGAGGGCGCAAAGTACAAGCTGACCTTCGTCAGCGACATGGACGGATGGCTCAAGTGCCACCTCGCCCTCATCCTGCCGGCCTGCTATCTCTGCTACGCCTGCAGCGGCGACCTCTCCAAGGCGACGAAGGAGCAACGTGACCTGGTTCTCGACGCCGCGTGGGAGGCCTGCGAGATGCTGAAAGCCGCCCACATCCCCGTGGACGACAAGGAGAACACCGACTGCTACCGTGCCGGTACGCCCGGCCGCCGGAAGATGGACGCCATGGTCCTGGCGCTCTGTAAGACCCCGCTGGGCCGTCTCTGCGTCTCCGACCACGCGATGCATGCTGTGGCTGAGATGCAGTACCTCGATGAGGCTTTCGAAGGTCTGCGCACCCGGACGAGCGTCCGGATGACGGCGTGGGATACCCTGCGCAGCCAGATGCCCTCGTGGGACATCATGCGGAAAAAGACGGCGAGAGCAAGGCGATAAGTGCATGGAAAAAGAGGCAGATGCGAGTCTGCCTCTTTTTTTATGTGGGAAAAACCTCTCAGTCTGCTTCGCAGACAAGGCCGGGTTGCGGCACCCAGCATCCGCTGCGCTTTGCTTGCGTCTTGCTGGCCGCTGCCCCAACAACGACTCCCTGTTTCCGTCACTGGCGGCGGTCGTCGTTGTTGCCCCTGCCGAGGGGAGCCCTTGGCAGGCCGGGCAGCTCTGAGCTGGACGCTTGAGGCGCAATATGGCGCAAAAGGGCGGGCCTTGCTACAGAGGGCAGCAGCTTCTGGACAATGCACTTTGTCAAGCTGCCGCTGGCCTAGACAGCAGGGCACTACAGTCCACGAAACAGATAAACTTTGCTCGTCCAGGGGAAACTTGACCGATATGCCAAGGCCTCCCCTCGATAGGGGAGGTGGCACGGCGTCAGCCGTGACGGAGAGGTTCAGCCTTTCCAGAAATCTTCCAGCTTTTTCTTCAACTCTTCCGTATCCCTCAGATACTCCAGATGACTCCAATGCTTCGGGAAGAGCCGGGCGTACTCGCTCTGGGCAAAGCGGTCGTCGAGGAGCAGCACCACGCCCTTATCTTCCTGCGTCCGGATGACCCGCCCGGCGGCCTGCAGGACTTTGTTCATCCCGGGCCAGCGGTAGGCGTAGTCGAAGCCCGCTCCGTTCTGGGCGTCGTAGTAGCGGCGCAGCATCTCCTGACGGGGACTCACCTGCGGCAGGCCCACGCCCACGATGGCGCAGCCGATGAGCCGGTCGCCCGCCAGGTCCACGCCCTCGCCGAAGATGCCGCCCATGACCCCGAAGCCGAGGAGCGTCTTCTCCGGGCAGGGCGAAAACCGCTCGAGAAACGCCGCCCGCCCGGCGTCGTCCAGACCGCTCTCCTGTGCCAGTGTGCCGATGTCCGGGTAGCGGGCGGTGAAGTCCTCCCACACCTGCCGCAGATAGGCATAGCTGGGGAAGAAGGCCAGATAGTTGCCCACCCGGCTGGACGCCAGCGCCGCGAGAGCGTCCGAGATGGGCCGGATGCTGGCGTCCCGCTGGCGGTAGCGGGTGGAGATGGAGGGCAGACAGTAGAGCCCGAGGTTTTCTGCCAGGAAGGGGCTTTCCAGCGCCACGGCCCGGGCCTCGGGACAGCCGAGGACGGTGCGGTAGTAGCCCGGCGGCGTCAGCGTCGCGCTGAACAGCGCCGCCGCCCGCCCTGCCGAAAGGCTTGCGTCCACGAAGGGGGACGGGTCGAGGCAGAGCAGCTGCAATTCAAGGTCACTGCCCCGGGCGGTGAGCTGGGCGGCAAAATGCTCGTCGTACCGTTCCGACGCCCGCAGGATGTCCTGCACCTCAAAGTAGAGATCCAGCAGGGCCGCGTGGGCTTCGGCGTCGGGATCGTCTTCCAGCCAGTCCTGCAAGGGAGCCGTCAGCGCCCGCAGCGGGGCCAGCAGGGCGGAGGGAAGCTCCTTGCAGAACACCGTGCCGTCCTGAGCGTAGTCGGCGGCGGGCAGCTCGATGGCGGGCGTCTCCGCAGATCCCAGCAGGGAGGTCTGGCCGCTGTCGTCCTCTTCGGCGGCGGTGCTGCCCCGGCGGGGCGCGAGGGTCGAGACCGCTTTCCGTCCCGCTAAAAAGGCTTTGTCGGCCTTGCTCAGAGCTGTCTTGAGGGGGCTTTTGCCCCGCCCGAGTGCGCGTTTTGCCTCGGTGAGGCTGCTCTTGCAGAAGCGCGCCGAGTACATGGCCCGCGCCCGCTCGGGCAGATTGTGGGCCTCATCCACGAGGAAGAGCCAGTCGCCCGCGCTGTCGAAGAACCGCCGCAGATGCACCACGGGGTCGAAGAGGTAGTTATAGTCGCCGATGATGACGTCGCACCACTCGCTCAGATCCAGCCCCAGCTCGAAGGGGCAGACCGTGAACTGCTTTGCGGCGTCGGCCAGCGCGGCCCGGTCGAAGCGGCCGGTGCCGTCGTCCAGAAGGGCTTTCAGGGCTGTGTTCACCCGGTCGTAGTAGCCGTTTGCGTAGGGGCAGAGCTCCGGCAGGCAGGCGGGATGGCCCTCGGCATCCGGGTGGAGGCAGACCTTCTCCTTGGCTGTCAGGGTCACGCTGCGCAGAGCCAGCTTGGGATCAGACGCCCGCAGCCGCGCAATGGCATCCTCGGCGGCGGACTGAGTCGTGTTGCGGGCCGTCAGGTAGAACAGCTTCTCGCCGCAGCCGGTGCCGATGGCCCGCAGAGCAGGGAAGAGGACGCTCATGGTCTTGCCGATGCCGGTGGGGGCCTGACAGAAGAGCCGGACGCCGCTTTTAGACGGCGCGGCAGTGCAGGCGCGGTAGACTTCGCCTGCCAGCGCCCTCTGCCCGGGCCGGTAGGCCGGAAAGGGGAAATCCAGCGCCGAAAGGCTCACGCCCCGCTGCTCCTTCCACGCCAGCTGACGCTGCGCCCAGGGGGCGTACCGCTCGAGCAGATCCTGCAAAAACGCTTCCAGCTCTTCAAGGGTGAAATGCCGCACGAAGCGGAGGATGTCGTCGGTGTCGATTTGGTAGTAGGTGAGCCGGACGTCCAGCTTTTCCAGCCCCTGCTGACGGCCATACAGCGCCCCGTAGACCATTCCCTGCGCCCAGTGGCAGGGGTTCATGTCCTCGGCGATGTCGTCGGCGGGGACGGCTGTGGTCTTTATCTCGTCGATGACCGTCACGCCCGCCTCGTCGGTGAAGATGCCGTCGGCCCGGCCTTCGATGGTGAAGGGGATGCCCGCCGCCTCCCGCTCGCCGGAGAGGAAGACTTCGGCGGCGTAGCCTTCGCCTGCGGCCTTTTGGAGCTTGCGGTGGATGCGTGCGCCCTCGTTGGCGCGGTCGAAGCCGGTAAAGCGGCTGTCGATGCTGCCGGTGCGGAGCAAAAATTCCACCAGCTGGCGGACAGGCAGGCGAAAAGCAGGCATAGCGGGTCACTTCCTTTTTGACTTTTTATATTTATAATTGGCAGGCCCGTCTTTGTACAACCTCTCCGTCACGGCTGACGCCGTGCCACCTCTCCTGGTAGGAGAGGCTTTGGCATTCCCCGCAAAGTGGACAGTTTCGCCAGAGGCTCCCCTACTAGGGGCAACAACGACGACCGCCGCCAGCGGCGGAAACAGGGAGGAGCTGTTGGGGCAGCGGCCAGCAGGATGCAAGCGACAGCGTAGCAGACGCTAGGAGCCGCAACCCGGCCTTGGCGCGTCAGCGCCTGAGAGGGCTCCTGTGTCAGCCCTGCGGGGTCTTGATGGTGGCATTTGTTCGCAGTGCGAGGTAATAGCGGTGGCCGTCACTCTTCTTGTCCGTCATTGTAAAGGCTATGGCGTACAAAGGCTGCTGCGGGCCGGAGTATTCCCCATAAGAATCATACCTTATCCCCCTGCATTGCTTCATACTCTCCGCCTGCGCCAGCGCGCTCTGGCCCGGCTTCACTTCTCCATACCAAAGCCAAACGCTGCCTGACACCAGATAATCTCCCAATTCATTTTTAATGATGTCGTATGCCTCATCGGTCAGCCTATCTCCTCCACCAGCCAGCTCGGCTGGAACTGCCGTGCGATGACCTTGAGCTTTTTGTCCAGCGTCTCGTCCTTCCGATAGTCACCAACTTGTCCCATCCTGTACCGGAAATACTCTTCTACCTGCTTGGCTTGGGAGCCGCTGTCCGAGCAGCCGGTGAGCAGGGCCAGCGTCATCACACCTGCAAGGGCAAGGGCAAGGAGTCGTTTTGCAGTTTTCATCGTCGCTACCTCCAATCGTGGGGTGTGTCTCGGTGATTTTATTATACCATACCCCCCCCCCGGGCAAGTGCGATTCACGCAGGTTTCAGGCCCTTTCGCTCAGGTTTGGGGGTGAAAAGGCTCCCAGAGGCTCACGGACAGGCCCGCCTTCGTACAACCTCTCAGGCGCTTCGCGCCAGCTCCCCTTGTAGGGGAGCCACTGGCGAAGAGGTGAAGCTTTACGGTATGCCAAGGCCTCTCCTACAAGGAGAGGTGGCATTGCGCAGCAATGACGGAGAGGTTGTACGAAGGTGAGGCTACCCATGAGCGAAAGACGCAAAAAAACCGCCACCTCACGGTGACGGTCAGACTTTCCGTTCAATTTATAATGACGCATTCTCAAACGCATCCCCTGTGGCCTTTTGCAGGGCGCCGATGGAGATGGTGCAGAGGGCCGCGAGGTCGGCGTCCGAGCCGTCGGCAGGGATGTCCGCCACCTCTTTCTCCGTCTTGCCCTTGAGGTAGCTGCAATAGCCCTCGCTGTGCTCGTACCACTCCTTGCCGAGGCTGGATGCGTTCCGCATCCCGTAGCTGTCGCCCAGCTCAAGCTTGGAGCGGACGGTGTCCGGAGCGGTCACACCGCCGTCTGCCGCGATGGTCAGCGCAGGCTCTGCCATGTCGCCGATGGCGCTGGTCACACGGCCATCGGCATCCAGCGTCAGGGCCACGACGGTAAGGTCAACTTCTGCGTTCACATCCTTGTCGTCGGTGGCGGTGATGTCCGAAGAGGCATTCTCCGCCTCCACGCCGAGGCTCACCCGGTCGCCCTTTGCCGCGCCGAGGGCGGACGCATTCGTGCAGGCTTTCGCCACGGCGTCGCGGTACTGATCCACCCGGATGGTGCAGCCGGACAGCAGGTCGGCGTCCGTGGCCTTGCCGTCCTTATCCGTTTCCAGCATGGATGCCTGCTCGGGCGTCATGCCGGTGAGGTAGTCGGCGAAGTCATCGGCCTGCTCGGCCCAGCCCTTTTTCAGCGAAGATGCCGCTGCCAGCGGGTAGTCGTCCCCTTTCTGGCGCTTAGTGCGGTAGTCGGTGGGCATGGTGACGACGCCTTTGCCGTCGGCGGTAACTTCCACTTCCAGCTCATCCAGCATCACGTCGGCCAGCTTGCCGTCTCCGTCCAGCAGGACGGCGGCAGCGATGGTATGGATGGTGCCGGTACGGGCCTCATCGGAAGCCTCGGTCAGGATGCCGAGGCCGGTCTTCCAGCCGCCGGTCTGGGTGGTGCTGGCGCTGCCGGACGAGCCGGACATGGCGTTTGAACTGCTCATGCTGCCTGAATCGCTGCTGCCTTTGCGGCAGCCGGACAGCAGCAGTGCCGCCGCCACGGCACAGCTCAGAAGAGCTTTTTGTCTCTGTGTCATAAGCGTTACGCTCCCTTTCATCTCTTTGGGAGTAGTATAGCCCGACAGGAGTCTATTTATTTATGTATCTTTTTGTTGGAAATTGTGTTATACTTGTCCTGCGGCCTACCCCGCCCAGTTTTATTAAAGGAACCCGGGTTGCGGCTCCCAGCGTCTGCTTCGCTGCCGCTCGCATCCTGCTGGCCGCGGCCCCAACAGCTCCTCCCTGTTTCCGCCACTGGCGGCGGTCGTCGCCGTTGCATTTGTAAGTGGCTTGACGGATGGCTGAAGGGCCGTAAGCACTAAAAAGGACCCCCTTTCGGAGATAGCAGCTCCGGGAGGGGGTCTTTTCCTTTGGGTGTGCCAATGACATACCGGCTTCCACATTTATCATCTTTATTATATGCGATTCCCTGCAAAAGTCAAGCACCGCACAGAAAATTTACAACTGTGCTCTGAGACCGACGTGTTATCTGGCAAAGTTCCAAAATACCAGCGTGTTATCGTCACAAATCAAACTTTGCCCCGTTGGCAAACTTAAGGCTTGCTGGCAAAGTAGGTAGTTTGCCAATCAGGAGAACTTTGCCAGGTTGGCAAACAATCAATATTGAACGATATATCATTTAATTTATGGAACTTCGCCACTTATTCTATCGCAGTATCGCTCACATCAGCGGGCTCAACAGGCGGAGCACACTGTCCAGCAGCGTCCCGGCCAGCGAGGTGCGGCAGTCGGCCAGCTGCACTTCCCGGCACTCCGGCAGGGTGCGAAGCACATCGTCCCGCAGAGCAATGACCTGACTGTTATAGAGCAGCAGCGCCCCGCACTCAAAGTGGAGGAAGAGGCTGCGGTAATCCATGTTGATGCTGCCCACCACGGCGGCGCGGTCATCGCTGACGTAGCACTTGGCGTGGAGGAAGCCGGGCGTGAACTCGTAGATGCGCACCCCCGCCCGGAGCAGCGGCACATAATAGGAGCGGGTCAGCCGGAAGATGAGCTTCTTGTCCGGGATGCCCGGCAGCACCAGCCGGACGTCCACGCCCCGCTTTGCCGCCGCCTTGAGGGCTTCCAGCATGGTCTCGCCCACCGCGAAGTAGGGCGTATAGATATAGACATACCGCTGGGCCTGATTGATGATATTCAGGTAGACCGTCTCGGCCAGAGCCTCTTCGTCCAGCGGGCTGTCCCCGTAGGGCTGTATCACTCCGTCCGACTGGGCAGACAGGGCCTCAGCCTGAGGCATAAAGGGCGCATAATCCTCCTCGCTGGGGCGGAAGGCGTTCCAGTGGTCAAGGAACATCACCGTGAAGTTCCAGACCGCCGCGCCCTCGGTGCGGAGGGCTGCGTCCTTCCAGTAGCCGAACCGCTCTTCTTCATTGATATACTCGTCGGCCAGATTGATGCCGCCCGTATAGGCTGTATTTCCGTCCACGACCACGATCTTCCGGTGGTCGCGGTGATTCATGACCAGCGACACCAGAGGCACCACCGGGTTGAACGGGATGCAGCGGATATGCGCCCGCTCCATCTGCACCACGAAATCGGACGGCAGACCCAGCAGACTGCCGAAATCGTCGTAGATGAGCCGGACGTCCACCCCCTGCGCCGCCTTGCGGACAAGGATGTCCTCTACCCCCTTCCACATCTTGCCGGTGCGGACGATGAAGAACTCGAGGAAGATGAACCGCTCTGCCTTTTCGAGGTCGGCCAGCAGGTCAGGGTACATGGCCTCACCGCAGGGGTAATATTTTGCCGTGGAGTTTTTCCATGCGGGGTATGGCCCGTACTCCGAAACATACCGGCTCAGTCCCCTGCTGGCGGGGTCGAGGGCGTCGGTCTGGCCCGGCTGCTGGGCGAGGTCGGCGGTGTGCTGGCGCTCCACCGCCTGCATCCGCTGGCGCATCCGCTTGGCGGGGGCCTTGTTGCCGAAGGCCAGATAGAGCGCACCGCCCAGCAGCGGCATCATGCCGATGAGGACGAGCCAGATGATCTTATAGTCGCTGTTCTCGTCCTTCCGCACGAGGTAGAGGGTGATGAAGAGGCTGAGGACGTTCAGCCCCGCATTCACCCACACCTTTCCGGCGGTGAGGGAGAAGAAGGCCCAGAGCAGCCAGCCGATCTGCAGCAAAACAAGGGCCACTGTGACCGTGGCCCTGTTGATGACACGATTGAAGAACCGTACGACCGGCAGCCGAAAGAACATCTGCGCCTCCCCCGCTGCCTTTCGGCAGCATTTTTATGGGAATAGTATAGCGCAGAGATGCGGAGATTTCAAGCTCAGGCGTCCGCGTCCTCGAAGCCCACCATGAGGCCGCCCAGCTCGGCGTAGTAGCTGCACAGGCCGCCGCACTCGGTCACCCGCACCTGTGCGCCCTCGAAGACAGCTTTCACCATGTGCATCAGGCGCTCGGCGGCGGCGGGGTTGCCGCAGTGGGCAATGATGACCTTGCCGTCCGTGTAGCCGTGGCCTTTGAGCTCCAGCACGATGCGCTCGAGAGCGCCGTGCTCGCCGCGGGTCTTGCAGAGGACGTCCAGTTCGCCCACATCGCTGGCCTTGCCGATGACCCGGATGTTGAGCATCCGCGCCACAGCGGCCACAGCTGGCTTCACCCGGCCATTCCGGGCCAGATTCGCCAGCGATTCCAGCGAGAACAGCAGATGGGTGTGGTGACGGTAGCGCAGCATCTCTTCGCACACCTCGTCAAACTCCCTGCCCTCTTGGATGAGCGCACGGATATGCTCTGCCAGCAGCACCAGCTCCGGGCCGGCAGACAGGCTGTCCAACACAAAGACCTGAGCGCCCGGGTGCTCTGCCTGATACTCTTCTGCGGCCAGCTGGGCGGCGTTGCAGCTGCCCGACAAGGTGCCGGTGATGGTGATGGCATAAATTTCATCTGCGCCATCATAAGCCTCCAGCCAGTCGCCGATGTTGGGGCAGGAGGTGCTGGTCTTGCCCTTATAGGTGCGCAGGGTAGTCGCCATTTCCACGGCGTCCAGCGTGCCGTCGTCAAGGTATTCCCTCTCGTCGGTCACGATCTTCAGAGGCACAGCAGCAAAATCAATGCCGTCCATCTGATACAGGCTGGCAGAAGAGTCCACAACGATTCGTTTCATCTCATCTATCTCCATTCCGGCGGATGTCCGCCGCATTTTTTACGTTCTGCGAGTCCACTATATCAGTTTTTCAAAAACCTGTCAAGCGATTTGTAAAATTGTTAACGTCGTTTTCATAAACGGTTGACCCCGACTCAAAAATGCGATATACTACCACCATGAATCAGGAAATGAAACGCCGTGTCACGGCCTGCGCCGCCGGGTTTTCCCTGCCGCGCTACCGGGAGCTGCCCTCCGTGGGGCTGTATCTCGACCAGACCGTGCAGCTCGTCAACAGCTGCTTCCGGGGCTTCCCCGGGGTGGAGCTCACCCCCTCCATGGTGAGCAACTACGTCAAGAAAGGAGTCATCTCCCACCCCGTCAAAAAGAAGTATTCCCGCGAACAGCTGGCTTCTCTCATCTATATCGTATTGTCTAAAAATGTCCTCTCGCTGGAAAACATCGACACCCTCTTTCAGATGCAGCGGGCTCACTGCACCGCCGCCGAAGCCTACGACTACTTCTGCGACGAGGTGGAGAACTGCCTGCCCTACATTTTCGGTGCCAGCCGCACCATCTGTGACCTCGACCCGGATGCCGCCGACGAAAAGCGTCTGCTGCGCGGTACCATCGTCGCTGCTGTGAACAAGATGTACCTCGACTGCTGCTTTGTCGCCATGCGGCAGGAGGAAGCGCTCTGGCCGGGGATACTCGGCGACCTCGAATAAAAAGAAAAACGTCTGTACCTCCAAACGAAGTACAGACGTTTTTGTTATGCTCTGATTTTAGGTATCCTGCAGCTCACCACGGCTTGCAGCCTTGAGGTAAGCGAAGATGAAGCCATCGAGGTCGCCGTCCATGACAGCGTCCACGTTGCCGGTCTCGTAGTTGGTGCGGTGGTCCTTGACCATCGTGTAGGGCATGAAGACGTAGGAGCGGATCTGGTGGCCCCATGCGATCTCGTTCTGCACGCCCTTGATGTCGTCGATCTTATCCATATGCTGCTGCTTGGCGATCTGGTAGAGCTTAGCCTTCAGCATTTCCATAGCGTAGTCGCGGTTCTGGAACTGGCTGCGCTGGGTCT
>OGML01002074.1_pt1 | contig 15110 bp, 16 predicted proteins | sample 1572951 | NCBI WGS metagenome assembly OGML01 (sample SAMEA2581883, study PRJEB24529) | metagenome | biome: Human gut stool | place: China | collected 2011 | reverse complement strand
TACTTCTAAAACTCTTTAAGTCTTTCGACTTTTAGAATCTCAGGGTTCCTTGTTTTTTGTCGTTGTTTAATTTTCAAGGTCCATTGTGCTGTTCTCCGTGATTATCGGAGGGCTTATATAATAACATAAGCTAACGAAATTGTCAAGTGCTTTTTTTCAAACTGTTTAATCAAAAACGTTGAATTATCAAGCGTTCTGTTCAATTTTGTTTCCGTGTCTCTCGCGACAGCTTTGATATAATATCACAGCGCAACCCAAAAGTCAACACTTATTTTTAAAAAAATCAAATTTTTTTCAAAACAGATTTTATCTGTCAATATTTAGTATATGTCTTTTTGTGACACACAATTTATGTGTATAAAAGTGTCACGCATGAAAACAATAATTCCGTAAGCGAGCACTTAAACAGATAAAAGGTCGGTAAATTATTATGAAGATGAATTCTCCCGGTGCAAAATTCAAAAAGATGTTAGCCGTGTGTCTTGCCGCCGTGCTGCTTTTTGCCGTAGGCTCGATAGCGGTATACAAACAGAGTGCAAGCCACAGCACCGAAGTTTTATCAAAAACGGGCTCTCGCGGCGAAGAGGTCAGACAGATACAAACCAAGTTGAAATCTAAGGGAATATACAGCGGATCCGTTGACGGTATTTACGGCACACTTACCAAAGACGCGGTAAAGAAGTTTCAAAAATCTGCAGGTCTTAATGCCGACGGCATTGCGGGACCGAAAACATTGTCGGCACTCGGAATCGGTTCTGCGTCCTCGGGACAATACAGCTCTAGCGACATATATCTGCTTGCAAAGGTGATTGCAGCCGAAGCGAGAGGCGAACCGTATATAGGTCAGGTTGCAGTGGGTGCGGTTATTCTGAATCGCGTTCAGCACGCGTCTTTTCCGGACTCAATAGCCGGAGTGGTCTACCAGCCCGGAGCATTTTCCTGCGTAAACGACAGCAACTGGAGCACAGAGCCTACGGCACAGTCAAGAAAGGCAGCTCAGGACGCAATAAACGGCTGGGATCCGTCGGGCGGTGCCATATACTACTATAATCCGGCAAAGACTTCAAACAAGTGGATACGCACAAGACCAGTTATACAGACCATAGGCGCACATGTATTTTGCAAATAAGCACGCGAGCTGCTTTTTGCACGTACAAAAAGCAGCTCATAGACCTATCCTATAAATAATTGAACCCAATACCTTACTCCGCTCACCTCATAGCAGCCGAAGCCGGCCTCCGTAAAATCCTCCGAGAGAATATTCTCTTTATGCCCGGGAGAATTCATCCACGCAGTCACCGTCGCCGAAGCAGACCGCGTACCGTAAGCAATGTTTTCGCCGCATGTCATATAATTGACCGTAACCGCGGTAAAGCACATTGTGCCGTCGGGTCTTGTATGTGAAAAGCAGTTTTTCCTTGAAATTTCCTCGGCTCTTACCGCAGCATTTTCACGCAAAGTATTGTTAAGAGCAATATCGGGTTTTCCGTTCGCGCGACGTTGTTGATTGCACAACTCGAGCATCTCGCGTTCAAACCCCTTTACGACAGTCGGCTCAGGAGCGGCTGTCGTCTTAGGCGAAGTCTCTGTCCGAGTTTTTCTTCCCTCTTGCGTAGGCTTTACGGACTTTTGCGTTACCTTCGTTTCTTGATGGCCGGCGGCCGTCGGCGTAGCATTAACCTCTGCCGTTGACTGCTTCTCAATTTCTGTTTCCGTCTCGGTTTCAAAATCCGACAGCACTTCCGTTTCCTGTGCCGCACTCGTACTTACGTCTTGCGTCGAAGGCTCTGTGCCGCCGCTGTTTTCTTTTGCGCATGACGCAAGCGCAAGGCACAAAACAATTACCGTTATAATTTTTTTCATTTTTATCACCTCTTTGATTTTACCGCTTTACAATATTTTATACAACAAAAACGGGAAGTGTAAAAACACTTCCCGTTTAGCATAATATATACTGTAATGCCGATCAGCCTGCTATGGCATTGTAGAGCTGAGGTATAAACGTGCCGAGAATCGACGGCATAAACAGCGAGAATACCACAGACGTGACAAGCGTAAGCCCGACGCTCTGCAGATATGAGCCGACATACAGCACGGCGAATATCGGCGCGGCGATTATTTTCACAAAGAGATTTGACTTGCCCTTGCCGTAAATCTGCTCTTTGAGGGTAAGAGCGTCTTCTATCTGCGGGAACAGATTGGTAAGGCACGAAATACCGACCCACAGAAATAAGAAGTTCGGGAAATTCGGTACTTTTGAATCGGCGCTCATAAAAAATTCACCGAGATAGAAAATATTTACCGAGCCTGCCGCGGTCAGGATAAGACCTATCAGCAAATTGAAAAGGAACGGGAAGAAGCACACACCGAATGCGGTACCTCTCTTTTTAATAAGCTCGTGCTCTATATGCCCGCACATCTCATTTGATCTCAAATATCTGCCGTCCTCTATCAGAACATCATACATACGACATGAGAGATGCTCAAAAAAGCCCTGAAGGAACGTACCGACGATGGTTATATATTTTACTGTAAGATATACTGCTCTCATTCTACGTCATAAGCTCCTTTCAAAAGAATATCATCAAGCGTAACGGTACCTGCCTTAAAGCCTGTAACCTTATCGGACAGGCTGTAGCCGCTGCCGTCCAAAAGCGATTCCATGCTGCTGTATGTGGCATCATCGTTTTTCAAAACAGCGCAAAGTGCCAAGGTATCTATAACCTCAAGAGAATTGCCGTTATCGTCATAAGCCTTTTTCGCCGTTTCTAAAGCCGTGTCGTAATCGTCCTTGAGGATATAGCAAAGTGCCTCCTGACGGTAAATCTCATATTTGACCGTGCAGTCATCCGATGAAGCGTATTCTTCACATTTTGCTATTGCCGCGTCATAATCGCCCTTTATGCGCAGGCTTTCTATTTCGATAAGATCCGGCGACGGGTCCTCGGAATTATTGCTGCGGATTTTATCGCAGATTTCGGTGACGTCCTTGCCTGTTTTTGCGTAAAGATCGCCGAGGGCCGAACCGTAAAGCCAAATATACTGAGGATATTCTTCTTTAATCTTTTCAAGGTATTTGAGCTGTTCGTCGTTATCCTTATTGCAGATTACCGATATATAATATTCATAGTAATATACCATGGCCTTATTATACTGCGTGGCCTTAACGGATGACGGCGTCGCGGACGAAGTATTTGCCGTTGTATCCTCGGTATAAGGCTCGCTCTCAAGCGACACCAAAGCCGCCATAGCGTCGTCATACGGGAAATCCGAAGGATCGTTGACATCATACTTTGTAAGTATTGTATAAGCCTTGCGCACGGTGGCTATAAATTCAGCCGACTCGCCCATTGCTTTTTTTACGCTTCTGAAGTGCGGAAGAGACAACTCCCAAGAATTTATATTGCCGCTCATAGAGTCAATATCCTGAAGGTAGCCTATGCTGTAATTTGCCATTATTTGGCGCTTATACACAAGCTCGCCCTTTATACCTGCCTTCTCCATTGCAGAAACCGTATCCTCATATGCGGTAACGGCTGAATCCATTTTCTTCTGCGAAACATATTTATCTGCCTTATAGACATCGTTTAAAACGCCCATACGCCCCGCAAATACATAGCCGCTGTAAAAAACAAGCGCAATAACAACAACGACAAAGAATATATTTAAGAAGCTGAACGGATAGTGACGAAGACCGAGATCACATTCTTCACAATACGGCGAATCGGGGTCGGCTTTTGTGCCGCGCCTTTTCTCACCGCAGCATTCGCAAAGCTCGGCTTCCGAAGGCTCCTCGTCATCATTTCTGGTCGAAGCCTCGGGGATATCCTCAAGCTCCTGTATAAGCTCGCCTTTTTCCTCTGCCTCCGCCTTGGTTTTGTCAAGCTCGCGCTGAAATGTAGCCGCAAGCTCTTCCATTTCCTTTTTGACATCCTCGGTATTGCGGTCAAATGTTGAGCCGTAGCTCTCGTCGTTTCCGCCGGATAAAGTCTTGTCTTTATTTTCGTCCAAGGGAAAATCCTCCTTGCAAATTATTACGGCGTTGTACCGAACAAGTACAATACCTCTATATATTAACACTTACTTTATGATATTTCAAACAAAATACGATAAATTCAGTTTTTGTTCACAAATTAAAAAGCGACTCCGTAAAAACGGAGCCGCCGAAGCAATATTCTGCTTTTTATTAAAGGCGCTTAATAACCTCGTCGCCCATACCCGAAGTCGATACCTTTCTAAATCCGTCTTTGTATATATCGGGAGTGCGAACCTTTTCGAGTGCCGCGTTTACCGCGTTTTCTATATCCGCCGCAGCTTCGCTCTCATCAAGAGAGTATTTGAGCATCATGGCTGCGGAGAGTATGGTGGCAAGCGGATTTGCGACGCCGAAGCCGGCAATATCCGGCGCAGAGCCGTGTATCGGCTCATAGAGTCCGAATTTTCCGTCCGAGAGCGAAGCGGAAGCGAGCATTCCTATCGAGCCCGATATCATAGACGCTTCGTCCGAGAGAATGTCGCCGAATATGTTTGACGTAACTATAACATCAAACTGCTTTGGATTGCGTACAAGCTGCATGGCGCAATTATCAACATACATATGGTTAAGCTCTACCTCGGGATAGTCCTTTGACATCTCGATAACCGTCTTTCTCCACAGTCTTGATGAATCGAGCACATTTGCCTTGTCAACGCTTGTGAGCTTTTTGCTTCTCTTCATTGCCATTTCAAAAGCGGTTTTCGCAATTCTCTTAATTTCGGAAACGGTGTACTTTTCGGTGTCATAAGCGTATTCCTCGCCGTTTTCGACACCCGTGCCGCGCTCTCCGAAGTAAATTCCGCCGGTAAGCTCGCGAACTATCATTATGTCAAGGTTACCCTCGGTTATGCTGTCTTTAATCGGCGACGCGTCTTTTAAGGGGGCAAATATTCTTGCAGGACGGAGATTTGCATAAAGTCCGAGCGCACCGCGTATTCCGAGAAGCCCTGCCTCGGGGCGTTTATTGCCGGGAACACCGTCCCACTTAGGACCGCCTACCGCTCCCAAAAACACACAATCCGCCTTTTTGCAGGCATCTACGGTTTTCTGCGGAAGCGGCTCACCCGTCTCGTCTATGGCACAGCCGCCCATAAGCTCATAATCATAATTCATCTTAAAGCCGTACTTTTTGCCTGCTGCATCAAGCACTTTTACAGCCTCGTCGACTATTTCGGGGCCGATACCGTCGCCCTTTAATACTACAATATTATGTTCTCTCATATTACTTCCATATCCTTTCCTGCCGCTCACGGCACGTTTTGCCGAATAAAGCGGACAAATAAAACGCCGAATTGTGTTTAGATAAAATGCCTTTGCCGCAAAAGCTTATTGCTTTTTCTCAAATATCGGCTGCTGCGGCTCGCGCACAACATTCGGCTGACAACGGTTTATGGCACACAAAATACCCTTTATTGAAGCATAGTTTATGTTGTGTGAAATGCCTATGCCGAAAACGGTCTTGCCGTCGGGAGCTTCAAGCTCGATATAGGAGCAGGCCTTGGCGTCCGCGCCGATTGAAATTGCGTGCTCCGCATAGTTCTTGAATTTGTACCCTGTGATTCCCACGTGCGACAGAGCGTTAAAGAACGCCTCTATGGGGCCGGAGCCGACGCCCTCGATAGATACCGGCTCGTTTCCGTTATATTTTATGGTACCCGTAAAATGCACCCTGGTGCGAGACTCGCTCTCAAGCTTTTCTTCGCTGAATTTATGGTTGAGAAGCTTATAAGGTCCGCAGACATTGCGATATTCTTCACAGAACAGCTCAAATACCTCATCGGCTCTGAGTTCCTTACCCTTTTCATCACAGGCCTTTTGAACGACCGCTCCGAATTCGGGATGCATGGCCTTAGGCATCGCAAATCCGTATTCCTGCATAATATACGCGGCACCGCCCTTGCCGGACTGACTGTTTATACGGATTATCGGCTCGTATTCCCTGCCGACATCTGCCGGGTCTATTGGGAGATAAGGAACCTCCCACTTGTCGGGATTATTCTCACGCATAAACGCCTTACCCTTGTTTATGGCGTCCTGATGAGAGCCTGAAAAGGCGGTAAAAACAAGCTCACCGGCATACGGCTGGCGAGGACCTACCTTCATATTTGTGGCGTCCTCATATACCTCTTTAATATGGTTGATGTCGTGAAAGTCAAGCTTGCAATCGACATTTTGCGTATACATATTGAGAGCAAGCGTAACTATATCCACATTGCCGGTTCTCTCACCGTTGCCGAAAAGAGTTCCCTCTATACGCTCGGCACCTGCAAGAAGGCCGAGCTCGGCAGCTGCGACCGCAGTACCGCGGTCATTGTGAGGATGGAGGCTGATTACGGCGCTGTCACGGTCTTTAAGGTGACGGCAGAAATATTCTATCTGATCGGCATAACCGTTCGGCGTGCTGCCCTCAACGGTTGAAGGAAGGTTGAGTATGACCTTGTTTTCGGGCGTTGCGCCGAGCTCCTCCAAAACTCTTTGGCATATTTCAACCGCATTATCCATTTCGGTACCGGTAAAGCTCTCCGGCGAATATTCATAGCGTATGTTTATGTCGGACGTTTCCATAAGCTCATCCGACAGCTTTTTAATAAGTCTTGCGCCGTTTACCGCAATATCGATAATGCCCGGCATATCCTTTTTAAATACGACCTTGCGCTGAAGAGTCGATGTGGAATTGTAAAAGTGTATTATAACGTTCTTTGCGCCCTTTACAGCCTCGAAGGTCTTTTTGATAAGATGCTCGCGGCTCTGCACAAGCACCTGAATTGTCACATCGTCCGGAATATAATTTCCGTCTATAAGCGTGCGGAGAATTTCATATTCCGTCTCCGATGCAGAAGGAAAGCCGACCTCGATTTCCTTTATGCCGATGTCTACAAGCGTTTTGAACATCTCAAGCTTCTGCTCAAGGTTCATGGGGTCTATAAGAGCCTGATTTCCGTCGCGGAGATCCACAGAGCACCAAACAGGCGCCTCTTTTATGGTCTTGGACGGCCAAGTTCTGTCCGGAATGGCGATAGGTTCAAAAGGAATGTACTTGTTTGTTTTCATAATTAATTCTCCTATGAAGTACTCCAATCATATAGCTTGCTTTGCAAAGACTGACAGCACAGCGAAAAACACAAAAAATAAAGCGCAGTCTTTACAAAACAAAAAATCGCCCTTATCTCTGAAGAAGATAGGGGCGAAGTAAAAACCACGCTGTACCACCCTAATTCGGCAGCCGAGGCTGCCCTCTGCGGTCTCCAACAAGACCTGACATATAACGGTGTCTGCCGTCACAGCCTATGACTTCAGCTATGAAACTCCGGAACGAGTTATACACGGATACTTGGTACTGCCTTTCACCACACGGCAGCTCTCTGAAACTCACGGTAACCGTCTTGTTTCCTTCACAGTTTTTAAAGGCGATCTTTTCGATTGTGATTTATATTATAATTACAGTTAAAAAATTTGTCAAGCGTTTGTTATTTATCTTTTTTCGGATTTTTAACTCCGGTTATCTGCGGAACGTTACCGAGAATAGCTGCCACAACGGTTGTTATGATTATTTCCGGAACCATATAAAGGCCGTTATAGAACACCGAATAAACTATCGACAGAGCCGTACCGGAATATTTGCCGAGTATGCTCTCTCCTATCTTATAGAAGCCCTCCTGAGAGAAGAACCATTCGGCCCATGCTCCGTAGAATATCGCACCCGATATAATATGAACAATATACCTTAAGAGCAGTGCGACAAATACGCCGAGTGCAAGCTCCAATGCCGGTTTTTTGAATTTGCCCTTAAACATACCGCCGACGCCGAGTATGGTATAAGCGAGCACATAGTCAAGAAGGCAAACGCATATTGCCTGCCAAACAGCCATTTGGTCTTCGCCCGGCAGGAACATAGCCGAAACCACCTTAGCACCCATTATCATCTGCAAAAGTGAATAGGTAAAGCCGCTGAGCAACCCCCATTTCACACCGTATCTGTAAGAAATGAGAACTACCGGGAACATACTTGCAAGCGTTATTGTTCCTCCGAACGGAAGCTCAAGTCCCAAAAGCTTTGAAACGAGTTCCAATACCACAGCTATTGCAAGAAGCAATGCGCTTTCTGTGAGTCTTTTTGTAGTATTTCTTTTTTCCACAATATCAATCCCTCTCAAAAAATTAAGCCTTACGATATGAAAATACCGTAAGGCTGAGATTATACTACCTACGACGGCATTGTCCGTATCAGGTTAAAGGGTCAAAGGAGCATTTATCCTTAATCTCAGCCGGCTTTTGCGCCGACACCCCCGATATTAAACTATCGCAATAAAGCTGCACCCCTAAGGTACAACTAAGCTTTAAAAATAGTATAATTCAGCGGCGGAAACTTGTCAAGAATTTAGGACAGACCAAAGCGTGAAAAAGTAAAAAATAAAAACGGCAAGCATCAAATGATACTTACCGTTTATTTGGAGGCGACACCCAGATTTGAACTGGGGAATCAGGGTTTTGCAGACCCATGCCTTACCACTTGGCTATGTCGCCTTATTTCTGTGTCATTGGATTTAGGAAAAAAGGACGCTTAATATTTTTAAGCGTCCTTTTTGGAGCGGATGACGAGGCTCGAACTCGCTACCTCCACCTTGGCAAGGTGGCGCTCTACCGGATGAGCTACATCCGCAACTGCAAGAGAGATTATAGCAAAGAGACTCGCCTTTGTCAAGAAAAAATTGAAGTTTTTCGTATTTTTATTTTGAGCCTTTAAAAGACCCGGAGTTTCTGAATTTGGATAGGCTGAAAATCGCGGTAAATAACAATTGACAAATAAACTAACTCCCAAAAACATTTAATTTTTTGAGGATAGTTTTATGGTTGTTTCGGTTTGTTGCAGGCAATCAAATTTTCCCGGTCGCAGTAACTTTTAATATTTTCTTACTATCTTACCGTCAAACAGTTTTTCAAATTCTTCGAGAGTTCCTTGTGTGAGCAAATCTTTTTGACAAACAAAGTTTCCGCTTTTCTTCCCCATCGGAAATGATAAAAAGTAGAACTCCCCGTAATCATAAGCTGTTTTTACTAATTCGACACCTCTGCTCTCGCTTTGTTTATCGGAAATACAAATGAGATTATTATCTATAACATATATTCTTTTAGGAGTTATTTCTTTTCTTCCCTTTGGGGTTTTAATGCGAACCGCTATCATGGCATATGCAAAAACCGCACAATATCCGTAAAATATTGAAAATGTCTGAAAAGTTCTTATCAGCATAAAAATCAAAGGCAATACCATTACCAAACCAAAAATAAATGCGTTTTGCATATAAGTAACATACTTCTTGAAAAAGAATTTTTCTGATGCTCCAGTAAGATATCCGTTGAATTCGATCATATATTTCTCCTCTTTGTACTTTGTTTTGAAAAGCAAATAACAGAATACTTGATAAGACCAACGACTAAACCGCAGAGGGCTATCGCTCCGCATATTAAAGTCCCAAACACTTTTAATTACACACAGCAGATATAAATATTATATATAAGCAGTGCAATCAGAAGCAACCAAAAGCCTATCTTCATTGCATTCGCTTTGAAAAGATGCTTTTTTCTGTATGCAATTATTTTTTCGTAGTCCGCTTCGGGGATGTGACGGGTTAGATAAATATAATACATGGCACTTGACAGCCATACATACACATGAAATTGCTCGCCGTTGCCTTTATGAAATCGCGGACTTATATTTTCCAACAGATCTACATCGTCCCATTTTTTTACTCGAGCCTTGCTGTAGAAATGTCTTGTAAGTATAAAATACTTAAAGTCTTCTTTGGCAGCTGCTTTTTGAAAAATCAGTATGCATCCGAATTTTATTTTAACTATCTGATATCCGGATTCATACATTCTGTTCAGATAATCTCTCAGTCTTTCAATTCGAGTCAACGCAAAAGAAAAAAATCTTATAAGATTTTTTTGATTATCCATTTCGACATTCTCCTTTGTTAAAAAACTTTTTGAATATACTTACTCTGCCTATTTTTTAGTGCTTTTTCCACTCGCTTCGCTTATTTCCCATCCCTGCCGATAAGATTGCGCTCGGCGTTGACGATGAAGTCCTGGATGTTCCACAGAAGCGAAGTTATGGCATCGATCCTTTCCGTTTCCATAAATTTTCTGCCGTTATCTTTGCTGATTACACAAACCGCATTCAATACATCAATCAGTTCCATATTATCCTCCCGTTTTAAAAAATTTTTTAACTTATTACGGCGACATTGAACGAAAACATTTTTATGCAAATTATTTTTTCAGACGTGTATAGAAAAGACCCGCGTTACAAATATGTTTTATTGCTGCTTTCACAATCTACCTCATCTCGCTGTGCAGGTTTTATCATAGATACGAGTCCTGCACCAAATGACTCTGAATCGACATTAGGTGATGTTTGCCGGTACATTGTATTAAAACTTTAAATAGCCTTGCCGTTTCCAAACATCTAATGTTGTCTGCGCTTCAAAAGCTAAAATGGGGTTAGTCTTATTTTTTGCTAATGATGACAAAACTTTTTTGGCTTCTGAAACATATACGCCGAATCCTAAACAGTGCGCCGCGACAAGAGCTTTGGTTTGGTCATTTCCCGTCGCTAATAATTCTAACAAAAATGATTTGTCCGGCTCATCTTCGATTTGATGAAACAATTTACTCAGTTGCTTCATTGCGGCATTATGCCGCTTAACACCTTCTTTTGTAGTGTAATCATTTGAATCTGCACATAAATTTGCACAATATAAAAGATACAATTCTTTATAATCCGTCATCATTTTTTACTCCAAATGTTTTTGCATACACCTAATTTTAAATATTCATTATGAAAGAGTGCTGTTATCCCAAAGTGCTGTGTACCCTATAAAGATTATATAGAACAAAACGCCGATACATATTGTGAAAAAACACAGTATACCGTGCCATGGCTGCTTTTTAACTTTTATACTTAACAAAATCATAAATAAAACTATCAAAGATAAAGCAAACAACGACACTGCATCAAATGCTATCCTGTTTTCCCAAAGCCCCGGAATGGATGGTGCCGTAGCAAATATCAGCACCGATATGACAGGGAGCAGTATCATAATTTTAGTAGATGTTTTTGTTTTCTTTATTTTTTCAAAAAGTTCGGCAATTTTTTTCTTGAGCAAAGTCAATCATCCTTTTTGTGATTTGTTATGTTTGACCTTTTTGCGAAAACTGATAACCAAATATATTGCAAGTACCACCAGCCACAACATTGAAATCAAAATTCCTATTTTAACTATGTAATCAAGAAGCGGCATTTGATATATCACTTTGCCGTCGTCTTTTACTATTCTGCTTCTGCCAAAGTTTTTTTGCATTTTGTAGGTGCTGCCGTTCAATGAGAAAGAGTCCTTGTTACTTTTGAGTTCATTGAACAGCGAGGTATCCGTATCTTTATAGCTGTTGATAACATTTCCGCTTAGATCCGTGATATAAACGGTCTCGGCAGTTGATATCAAAATTTCATCATTTTGAATAGTGAAAGCATAGGCTCTTGATGTGTGCGCGTCAACGGAATATAACAAAGAACCTTCTTTGTATACATTGATTTTGCCGTATTCGCCCAAATATAAATTCTCGTTTGAGTCCAGCGCAAACCCCTCATATGAAGTGACTACCGTACCGGAACCTATCAATGATATTGAGATAAGTATAACAAAGAAAATTATAAATAATGAAACTATCGAAAAAAGTGATAAACGCTTCATCTTTTTTCACCATCCAATCCTGCTTTGCTGTTTTACTATTTTATTTCCCATCCCTGCCGATAAGATTGCGCTCGGCGTTGACGATGAAGTCCTGGATGTTTGTCACAACGCCCGTGATGCTCAGGCTTCCTCTGTCCTTGAGCTTGTTGACGGCGAACTCCGACACATCGACAACATAGAAATATACGGGTCTGACAATGCCGTCCACCACCTGATATGACGGGGTCATGTTGCCCGTCGCTATCGTGTGCAGCTGAGTGGCGAGGGCTATTACCGTCGTCGCCTCGCTCGTGTGCTTGCGCATGGCGTCCTGAGCGTCGTATACATTCGGTATCACATCGGGAAGAGGACCGTCGTCGCGGATGGAGCCCGCGAGCACATAGGGGATATTGTTCCTGACGAGCGCCTGCATGATGCCCGTGCGGACGTTGTTCTGCTCGACATAGTTCTTTATTCCGCCCGCTTTGCGGACAAGGTTTATCGTGTGCAGGTGATGGTAGTGCCCGTTCGGGACATTGTGCTTTGTGTATATGTCCTGCCCGAGCCCGGTGTGGAACAGATCGCCCTCAAGGTCGTGCGTCGCGAGAGCGTTGCCCGCAAAGAGCGCGTCGCAGTAGCCGTTGTTGATGAGCGACTCCATGGCGGCGCGGGAGTCGTGGTCAAACACGCAGGCGGGACCCAGCACCCAGACTATCTTACCGTGGTCGCGGTCGTGGCGCAGGATATCATAGAGGCGGTCGTAGTCGCGGGAATACGAAGTTTCGCGGCTCTGTCCCATCCTGAACGCGAACGCCTGATCGACGCTGTTCTCCGGGGCGGAGAAACCGTCCGCGTGGACGAAGATGCCGTCCCTGCCGTCGTCCGTGCGGTTGACGACTACCTCGTCGCCCTTTTTTATATTCCTCATCTCGACGGCGTAGGGCATGCCGTCTTTTATCACGACAGAGCAGTCCATGCGGCTGCCCGTGAGCATCCTCCACTCGCCGTTTATCTTGAAATATTCGGGGTATATTGTAGTCGCGTAAAAATTCTCCGGGATGTAGCCGTCCCCCGCCTTTTCGGTCGTCACATCGGGGAATGATATAAACGGCTCGCGGTCGAATTTCGGGGGAGTATATTTTTCCGGCTTGAACATAGTATCACCTGTTTTTATTTTTGTTTAGTATATAATATCATGCGCGGAGGTATAAATCAATCGCGGGATTGACACAAAGCGTCACGGACTATATAATCCATATGTAGGAAATTATATATCGGAGGGTCAATATGCGCAGTATTATATTCAGATGGGTCATGCGCTTTGCCGCGGCTGCGGTGAACTCGTGCTCAAAAACGCAATCGCCCCCAACACAGTCGTTTTCTATGAGATAAGCGTCAAATAACCCCAACGGAGGAATTGATATGAAATTCTGTGATATGCCATATGAGAGAATAGATGTTAAGGCGGCGACTGAAGCGCTCGATGCGGCGGCGGAACGCCTCAGCGCAGCAAAGACTCTCGGAGAGGCGGAGGAAGCCTTTTCGGAGCGTGAAAAAATAATCTCCCATGTTCAGACGATGAGCACGATAGCCTATATCCGCCACACTGTCAACACCCTCGATGAGTTCTATGAGAAAGAGAACGACTTCAACGACGAAAACGCCCCGCTTATTGAACAGAGCGAGCAGAAATTCACCGAGGCGATGCTCGGAAGCCCGCTTCGCGCACAGCTTGAAGAGAAATACGGCAAGTTGATGTTTGTCAATGCGGAGCTTTCGCGCAAGTGCTTCTCGCCCGAGATAATTCCCGATTTACAGGAGGAGAACAAGCTTTCGAGCGAATACCAGAAGCTGATAGCCTCGGCACAGATAGATTTTAACGGCGAAAAGCTGAGCCTCTCTCAGCTCGGCGCATATAAAGAGAACGCCGAGCGCGACGTTCGCCGCGCGGCATATGAGGCGGAGAGCGGGTTCTATATGGCGCATGCCGATGAGCTCGACAGAATTTTTGACAGCCTTGTAAAATGCCGCACATGCATTGCAAAAAAACTCGGCTTCAACACCTTTACCGAGCTTGCATATTGCCGCCAGACGCGCAACTGCTATGACGCAAAAGATGTTTCGGCTTTCCGCTCGCGCATCGTGCGCGATATAGTGCCGGTCGTCTGCCGCCTCAAGAAGATGCAGAAAAAGCGCATCGGCATAGACGACATGAAAATATACGACGACCCGTTCGCGTTTAAAGAGGGCAACCCGAAGCCCGACGGCTCGTCCGAGGATATCCTCACCGCTGGAAAGAAAATGTATGAGCAGATGAGCCCCGAGACGGGGGAGTTCATAAACTTTATGTATGACAACGCCCTCATGGATGTCCTGAGCGCAAAGGGCAAGGCTGCGGGCGGCTACTGCACGGAGATACTCGAATACAAGTCGCCGTTCATCTTCTCGAATTTCAACGGCACTTCGGGCGATGTCGATGTGCTCACCCACGAGGCGGGTCACGCATTCGCCTATTACAGCGTCAGAGACAAAATGGAGCTTTGCGATCAGATAAGCCCGACTATGGAGTCGTGCGAAGTCCATTCGATGTCCATGGAGTTCTTTGCGTGGCCGTGGCACGAGCTGTTTTACGGCTCGGATGCCGTGCGCTCGCGATTTGTCCATCTTGAAAGCGCGCTGGTCTTTTTGCCCTACGGCACGATGGTTGACCACTTCCAGCACATTGTCTATGAGAAGCCCGACATGACCCCGGAGGAGCGCCATGCCGAGTGGAAAAAGCTGGCCGCCATCTACCAGCCGTGGATGCGTCTGGACGGCGAGATCCCGTTCTACGGTGCGGGTGAGTACTGGCAGCGCCAGATGCATATCTACCAGAGTCCCTTCTACTATATCGACTACTGTCTGGCGCAGACCGTCAGCCTGCAGTTCTGGGCAATGCTGCAGAAGGACTGCGCCGATGCGTGGGCGCACTATATGGCCTACACAAAGCAGGGCGGCAGCCGTACTTTTACCGAGCTGCTGAACCATGCCGGGCTGACCACCCCCTTTGAGGAGAACTGCCTGCGCGGCGTCTGCGAGGCCGCCAAGCAGTGGCTGGACGGCTATGACCTGACGGGGCTTGTCTGATGGCGGGGCGCAAAAATAAGCACGCCTACCTCGATGATTTTGAAAAGGATCTGAACGGCAACTACCAGTACCGCGGCGCACTTTACCGCTATGCAGGGACACCCTCCCGCAGCAGGGCGCTGGCCGTGCTGTGGCTGTGCTGCGGCGGCGGTGCGGCGCTTGCGGTGGGCGCGGGCGTGCTGCCCGGCGCTACGGCCCATGCCCCGGTCTGGCTGCTG
>OGML01002071.1_pt1 | contig 15118 bp, 9 predicted proteins | sample 1572951 | NCBI WGS metagenome assembly OGML01 (sample SAMEA2581883, study PRJEB24529) | metagenome | biome: Human gut stool | place: China | collected 2011 | reverse complement strand
GGCGTAGCAGAGCAGGAAATTCCCGATGGGCGTGTTGTCCTCCCGGATGAACCGGTAAGCGTCCAAAGCGCCCCAGGGGGCGGCGTCCACCGGTGTCCAGCTTTGGGAAACCGCAAATTTGAACCTGCCGGGGATATTGTAAACCGTATCCTTGAAGAAGGACTGCTTCACAGGCTCGTAGAGACAGTCCAGCTTCACCTCATAGATCTCATAGAGCAGCTCTGGGCCGTCTTGTTCGGGGATGTTGAACACGAAGGGGACATCCTGCTTGTAAGTATAGCTTGTGAGCAGAGGGGAACCTTGGACAGCCCGATAACAGGAATAGTCCGTATAGGTGGTTTCTCCCACCAGATCCTCCACCGTCAGGGGCAGGGGATCGTGGTAGACGGTGTAGGTGTGCTCCGTGTCACCGGCAGGGTAGGCGGGAGAGGTGCGGGTCTCTGCGTTGACATGGCCCTGGAGCGTGGGGGCTTTGGCAATGCGAAGGCCCGTCCAGATCAGGCCGCCCATGAGAACAAAGGTGCCTACAATGGCAATGAGGATATTCAGCCCCATGTTGGCTTCGGCGGAGAAGCCCTTTTTCTTCATGAGCTGCCGGCTGCCGTAGATGATCAGTAGCAGTACTGCGTAGCAGAAATAGCTGACCAAAATGACCATACGGGTGGACGGACTGAGGGAAGGACCCAGCAGTAGGAGCGGCAGGTCAACGGTGAAAATAACGAGGAGACCAAGGATCTGCAAGATCTGCCACCATTTACGGGTCCGGGGCGAGAGCAGAACGCCTTCTTCCTCGGCGGCGGTCCAGGCCTTTCGGCACCAGCGGTAGTAGCCGATCAGCTCCACGACGGCCTTGATGCCCAGCATCAGCCAGATGAGAATAGCCAACAGGGTAAAAGTGCTTAGCAGCAGATCCCGGATGGTGTAGGCAGAGCGGAATTGCAGCCAGAGCTGAAGCAGGGAACCGGCCAGCAGCCACCAGTCGCCCCGGACGGAGCCCTTCTTCATGGCGGCGCGGACATTTTCCACCTGCACCACAGGGTCCGTCTCAATAGGGATGGCGTCCGGCGCGGGATTGCGGAAGATCTGCATCTGATAGCGGTTGGTCACCAGCTCCCAGCCGGTGGCTTTGCACAGCTCCCAGAACTCCCGCTGCTCCGCCGGCGGCTCCGGATCGAATTGGCTGGCCTTGGGGAAGTACACCACGGCGTAGCGCAGCTCTGCCGGTTTGCACCGCCGGTAGGTCCAGAACACGGACCCGGCCTTTTCCAGCTGCCAGCCCTGACGGGCCATGTCCTCCAGATGGCGGACGATCCCGGCGTGGTCATAGTAGGCGTAGAGATTGATCTCCTGTTTTTTCTGTCTGTCAAAAAGCTTCATGATTCGATCTCTCCTCTCCGGCCCATGTAGCTGCGGTAATCCTCCGATAGAACTTGCAGCCGCTGGTATTCCTCAGCCAATGCCTGTTCCCCGGCGGGGGTGATGAGATAGCTCCGCCTGCGGCCTTCGGTTTTTGTCTCCATGATCCAGCCGGCGGCCTGAAAGCTGTCCAGCAGGTTGTAGAGGGTGCCGGGGCCTACCGTCACCCGGCCTTGGGTGAGATTGGAGATGCGGGCCATCACGTCGGTGCCGCAGCATTCCTCCCGGAGGGTCAGCAGCACATAGAACATCTGCTCCGTCAGTGTTTGAAATTTCTCCCGGGCCACAGTCCCGCCTCCTCACTATCGATATTCGATATTTCTGTTTACAGTATACTATCGAATATCGATATTGTCAAGAGGAAATAAATCTTACTCTTGTCGGTGCATGATGAGTTTTCGGCAACGGTAGGGAAGGGTGTGCGCGGGAAACCCAAGAGGGGTGTCCTGCGCCATTGAAATCTATATTTTCAGAACTTTATAGAAGTTCTGAAAATGGGTGCGTGGCAAAAGAACTTTTGACACGCAAAACCGGACTGCGAAAAGCAGTCCGGTTTGTAAAACAGAAAGGGAAGCGCCTCAGCGGACGCCCGCCAGCTTACCCTCCAGCCAGCGGTCGATGTCATCGTAGACCTGCTCCCGGCAATCCTCCTTCAAGACCTCATGGCGCAGGTCCGGGTAGAGCTTCACCGTCACATCCCGCATCCCGGCCCGCTGGAACGCGGCAGCGGCCCGCTCCACGCCCTTGGAGCAGTCGCCCACCATATCCATGGCCCCGGAGATAAAGAGAATGGGGGTGTGGTGGTTCATTTTGCGGATGTTGTCCTCCTTGCAGACAAAGCGGATGCCGGAGAGCATCTCCCGGAACAGCCCCGCCGAGGCGTTGCCCTGACACAGCGGGTCCTTCAGGTAGGCGTCCACGTTGTCCGGGTTCAGGGACAGCCAATCCATGCTTGTGCGGTTGGGGGCGAAGCGGCGGTTGTAAATGCCGAAGGAGGCTTTTGTGGCCACGGCGCTGGGTCTGGACTCGCCGTTTCGCAGACATTCCGCGTTGATGACAGCCAGACTGGCCGCCGTGGATGCGGCGCTCATGTAGCCGGTGCCCATGATAATAGCACCGTCCACCGTGCCGGGATAGCGGATGAGATAAGTCCGGGTCAGGAAGGAACCCATGGAGTGCCCCAGCAGGAAATAGGGCAGGTTGGGGAATTGCCGGTGGGTCAGCTTCCGGAGCTGCTCCATGTCCTCCACCACCCAGTTCCAGCTGCCCTTGGGACCGAAGTACAGCCGGGGCGCACCGTCAGAGACTGACAGGCCGTGGCCCAAATGGTCGTTGCCCACCACGGCAAAGCCACGCTCTGTCAGATACCCGGCGAAGTCCTCGTACCGCAGCACGTATTCCGAAACGCCGTGGGCGATTTGCAGGACGGCCCGGGGTGCGCCCTCCGGCAGCCACTCCACGGCGTGAATGGCGGTTTTGCCGTCGGCAGACGGAAAGGTAAATTCACGTTTCACCATGGAAATTTCCTCCTGTGTATGATAAAATACGGTTTATCATAGTGTAACACGCTTTTTTGAAAATTACCAGAGGAGGAATCCCAATGGAGACCTATATTGCCGCACTGGATCAGGGAACCACCACCTCCCGTGCCATCCTGTTCAACAGCCGGGGCGAAATCGTGGCCAAGGCCCAGTATCCCTTCCGACAGATCTTTCCCCAGCCGGGCTGGGTGGAGCACGATCCCATGGAGATCTGGGCCACCACGTCCCGGGCGCTGGCAGAGGCGGTGGACGCCGCCCACATTGACCCCAAGGCCATCGCCGGCATCGGCATCACCAACCAGCGGGAGACGGCGATTCTGTGGGACAGCCGGACGGGACAGCCGGTGTACAACGCCATCGTGTGGCAGTGCCGCCGTACGGCGGAGATCTGCGACCGGCTGAAGGCCGACGGCCTTGGAGAAACGGTGACGGAAAAGACCGGCCTGCTGATCGACGCCTATTTTTCCGGTACGAAGCTGAAGTGGATCATGGACAACATTCCCGGCGTCCGCCAGCGGGCGAAGCGGGGAGAACTGTGCGCCGGGACGGTGGACAGCTGGCTTATCTGGAACCTGACCGGCGGGAAGGCCCATGTGACGGACTATTCCAACGCCAGCCGCACTATGCTCTTTAACATCCACACCCTGCAATGGGACACGGAACTCTGTTCCGCGCTGGACATCCCCATGGAGCTGCTGCCGGAGCCGAAGTCCAACAGCGAGGTCTACGGCCATCTGGCTTCCGGCTTGCCGGGATTGGAGGATCTGGCGGGCATCCCGGTGTGCGGCAGTGCGGGCGATCAGCAGTCCGCCCTGTTCGGACAGGCCTGCTTTACTCCCGGTCAGGCGAAGAACACCTATGGGACCGGCTGTTTCACCCTGATGAACGTGGGCGATACGCCGGTGCGGTCCCGCAGCGGCCTTGTGACCAGCGTGGGCTGGCAGGTGGCGGGGAAAACCGTCTACGCCTTGGAGGGCAGCGTGTTCAACGCAGGCAGCACCATCCAGTGGCTCCGGGACGAGCTGGGGCTGATCCAGAGCGCCCCGGAGTGTGACCGGCTGGCGGAGAGCGTGCCGGACAGCGGCGGCGTTGTGGTGGTGCCCGCCTTTACCGGTCTGGGCGCGCCCTATTGGGATATGTACGCCCGGGGCACCATCGTAGGCCTGACACGGGGCAGCACCAAGGCCCATATCGCCCGGGCAGTGCTGGAGTGCATCGCCTATCAGACCGCCGATCTGGTGCGGGTGATGAATGCCGATGCCCCCTGTCCCTTGACGGAACTGCGGGTGGACGGCGGCGCGTCCGTCAGCGATATTCTCATGCAGATCCAAGCGGATCTGCTGCGGCTGCCGGTGGACCGGCCCGCTCAGGTGGAGACCACCGCCTTCGGCGCGGCGGCGCTGGCAGGACTGGCCGTTGGCGTGTGGAACGGCTTTGACGAGCTGGCAGCTCTGCGCCGAAGCCAGTGTGTATTCCGTCCCCAGCGGGAGGAGGAAGCGTGTCTGGCGGATCTGGCCCGCTGGCATCGGGCGGTGGAGCGCTCCCGGAGTTGGATTGAAAACAATGTGTGAACGCTGTTGCGTTTTTGAAAAAAGGGAAGTATACTAAGGCCATGAATCATTCGGCTGGATAGACCGGCCGTGAAAGGAGCGTTTACGATGGCGTTTTTTGAGGAATTGGGCCGTAAGGCGAAGGATGTGGCCGCTGTGGCGGCTGACAAGGCCAAGGACATGGCGGCTGTCGCCGCGGATAAGGCCCGGGAGACCACGGAAAAGACCAAGATCTCCGTGGCCATCGCCGGTGAGCAGCGGGAGATCGAGAAGAACTGCCGCCTGATCGGTGAGTGGTTCATCAACGAGTATGAGGGAGAACTGCCCGAGGGCGTTCAGGAACTGGCGGATGCCGTTGCCGCTTCCAAGGCCCGCATCGCGGAGCTGGAGGAGCAGAAGAACGCCATCAAGGTGGAGCACAGTGAAGTATCTGCGGCGGAGCCGGGCATGAAGATTTGCCCGGTGTGCGGCGCGGAGTCTGACAGCAAGTTCTGCCCCAAGTGCGGCGCTCCCATGGATTAACGCATATACAGAAAACCAAGGCCGTCCTATGGGCGGCCTTGGTTTTTGCACGGAATCGAGGAATAGCCTAAAGTGCTGAAGCACTATCCAACGTATTCCACGTGGAAAAGACAAACACGGCAGGAATGTCCCCCCACTAAGGCTTTGTGGAAAAAATGAGCCGCATAAGCGGTAAAATCACGGAAAAGCCGGTCAAAATCTGTCAAAAATTGAACAGAAGGCCGCTTCCTTATCAAGAAAAAATGTGTTACTATTTAAACCATAAAAATGTGGACTGCCGGGCAACGCCGGTTTCCCACTAAGGAGGAGTCCAAATGCTTTCCAACAACATCGATCGGACGCCGGAGGGAGTCCTGACCTTCGCCGGATATGACGTGACCAAGCTGGCCAAGGAGTATGGCACCCCCCTCTACCTGATGGACGAGGCGCGCATCCGGGCCAACTGCCGGATGTATCTGCAGGCGTTCCGTGACCATTTCGGCCCCGGCTCTCTGCCACTGTACGCCAGCAAGGCGGCGTCCTTCAAGCAGATGTACCGCATCATGGCGGAGGAAGGCATGGGCGTGGACGTGGTATCCTCCGGGGAACTGTACACCGCTCTCAGCGCCGGCTTCCCGGCGGAGCGGATCTATTTCCACGGCAACTGCAAGACCGATGCGGATCTTGCCTATGGCGTCAGTCAGGGCATCGGCTTTTTTGTGGCGGACAACCGGGAGGAGCTTTTAGCGCTGGAAAAGACGGCGGCAGAGGCCAACGTCACCCAGAAGATCCTTCTGCGGGTAACGCCGGGCATTGACCCCCACACCTACGAGGCCGTCAGCACCGGAAAGGTGGACTCCAAATTCGGCGCGGCTGTGGAGACCGGACAGGCCATGGAACTGGTGAAGCTGGCTCTGACGCTGCCCCATCTGGACCTCCGGGGCCTGCACTGCCATGTAGGCTCGCAGGTGTTCGGAGAGGATGTGTACCAGCGAACGCTGGATATTATGGTGCCGTTTCTGGCGCAGATCAGGGACGAGACCGGCGTGACGCTTTCGGACCTGAACCTTGGCGGCGGCTACGGCGTCCGCTATACCGCTGAGGATGAGGCCATTGACATTCCCGCCCGTCTGGCGGAGCTGGCGGCCTATCTGAAGGAGAAAACGGAACGGCTGGGCCTGCCCATGCCCCGGTTCCTGATGGAACCGGGCCGCAGCATCGTGGCGGACGCGGGGATGACGCTGTACACCGTGGGCTCCGTGAAGCGCATTCCTGGCTATAAGCAGTACGCGGCGGTGGACGGCGGCATGACGGACAACCCCCGCTACGCGCTCTACCAGTCCCGCTACACCGTCTATCACGCCCATAAGTCCGGTTCGATGGAGCGGTTCGATGTGGTGGGCCGCTGCTGCGAGAGCGGGGACATCATCCAGCCCGGCGTGGAGCTGCCGGGGGACACCTGCCGGGGGGATCTTCTGGCGGTGTGCACCACCGGCGCTTACAACTACTCCATGGCCTCCAACTATAACCGTCTGCCCCGCCCTGCCGTGGTGATGCTGACCCCGGACCGTATTTACGAGGCGGTCCGCCGGGAGACCTTCGCGGACCTCACGGCACTGGACCTGTAAGCAGGTTTGTTGACAGGCCGGACGGTGACCCGTATAATTGGGCTGTAAGGCTGGCAATCGGAGATCAGAAGAGAGTCGAGACTGCCGATAAAGTGGTAAATTCTCCGCGACGGTAAGGTAGGGCAGCCGTTAGCGGCTCCGCCGCTTTACGGATGCTGCATACCCCTTGCGGGTGAAGGGTGTGCGCGGGACTACGCCCGCAGGCGTGTTTCGGAGCGCAACCGCCGCAAGGCGGCTCTTAGCGCGGAGATAACCCAAGAAGGGATACACCGTCGGCTCAGACCAAACAGCGGATACTGCGTATCCGCTGTTTGGGAGCCTTCCTCGAAACAAGCTCGCTTGATCCGCCACCGGCGGCGCTTCGCCTATTTCCCTGCGCCATTGAAATCCTTAGTTTTCAGAACTTTTATAAAGTTCTGAAAACTTGCTCATCGGGGTGAAAAGTCTTTTCACCCCGATGAAGCGTCCGCCGTTTGACGGACGCTTTTTATGGTTTTCCAAACTCAGACGTTGGCAGTCTCCCGCGCCGCGTCTGCTTCAGTTTCCGATTCCGCGGCAAGCTTTGTCGAATCGGCTGCCTCCGCAGGCTCCGTGGTCTCGGTCTGCTCCGTTCCCTTTTCCGGCAGCGCCGCTTTTTCTTTGCGGGCAGGCAGCTTTTCAGAAGCTGCTTTCAAAGCCTTGGCGGCTTTGGACTCCTTCTTAGGCTGCTCGGTCCGCCAGTGGAGGGTAGTCTTATTGAACATCGGCTCGCAGACATACAGCACAGCAGGCATCACGAACAGGCAGATGCAGGCGGAGATCAGAGCACCCCGGGCCAGCATGATGCAGATGGCGCCGATGAGGTCGATCGAGGACACAAAAGACACACCCAGGGTGGCGCAGAACATCACCAGCGCGCTGGTGATGATGGAAGCGTCCGCCGAATCCGCTGCGATGCGGATAGCCTCCTTCCGGTTCTTGCCGCTTTGCAGTTCTTCCTGGAACCGAGAGGTCATCAAAATGGCGTAGTCCACCGTAGCGCCCAACTGCACGCAGCTGATGATGGTAGGTGCGATGAAAGGCGTGGAAGCGCCGGAGAAGTAGGAGAAGCCCTGATTCAGGAAGATCGCCAGCTCAATGGTGGCCACCAGCACCGCCGGAACGGTGATGGACTTGAACGCCCACGCCACGATGATGAAAATACAGGCAATGGACAGGTAGTTTGCCACCACGAAGTCCACGGCGGTGGTGTCGATCAGATCCCGGTACATGGCGCCCTCGCCGGTAATCATGGCGTTTTCATCGTACTGCTTCAGGATGGCATTCATCTCGTCCAGCTGGGCCGCCACCGCATCGGTGGCCGGAGAATAGCTGGAATTCACCATCATCAGCTGATAGCCCCCCTGCTTGAGCATATCCTTTACCTCATTTGGAATGAAGAAGTCAGGAATGCCGGTACCCAGCATCTTATGGTAGGACACCACGGAGGTAACGCCCTTGACCTCCTCCATGCGGTTTTCGATGTCGCTCATCTCCGCCGGATTCAAATCGTCCCGCAGGACGATGAAGTGAGAGGTAGCCATATCGAAGTCGTTTTTCAGCTTTTCGTTGGAGACGATGGAGGGCAGGTCCCGGGGGAGGGACTCGTCCAGCTTGTAGTAGATTCCGGCGTGGGACTGGGCGTAGTAGGCCGGGATGAACAGGAGCACAAAAATCACCATAATGGCCTTGTTATGCCGCAGGATAAAGCTGTTCACCTTGTCAAAGCTGGGCATCAGGCTTTTGTGCTTGTGCTTGGTGATCTGCTTGTCGAAGATCAGTACCAGGGAGGGCAGCACCAGAATAACAGTGGCCACGCCCAGCACAACGCCCTTGGCCATGACGATGCCGATGTCCCGCCCCAGCGTCAGCCGCATGACGCACAGGGCCAGGAAGCCCGCCACCGTGGTCAGGCTGGAGGAGGACAGGGACCGAAAGGCCGCCACAACGGCCTGGGCCATGGCGTCCCGTTTATCGTCGTAATTAGGCCGCTCCTCCTCGTACCTGTGGTAGAGGAAGATGGAGTAGTCCATGGTGACGCCCAACTGCAAAACAGCGGCGATAGCCTTGGTGATATACGAGATCTCCCCCAGGAATATGTTGCTGCCGAAGTTGTAGATGACGGCCAGGCCGATGCTGGCCAGGAAGATAAAGGGCAGCACCGTGGATTCCAGCGTCACCATCATGGCAATCAGGGCCAGCAGCACCGCCAGACCCACGAAGATGGGCAGCTCACTGTCCATCAGGTCCCGGGTGTCCTTGATGACCACGGAGAAGCCCGCCAGGAAGCACTTTTCATTACAGGCCCGCCGGACCTGCTCGATGGCCTCCATGGTCTCGTCCGAGGCGCCGGGGTGGCTGTACTGAATGATCATCATGGTAGCGTCTCCGGCGAAGAACATATCCCGGAAGTTGGCGGGGATCATGTCCGTGGGGATCTGGATGCCCATAAGGTTGCTGATCCAGATGGCATTGGAAACACCGTCAATGGCCTTGATGTCATTAAGCAGGCTGTTGGTATAGCCTGCGGGCATATTCTCCACCACCAGCATACTGGTGGCCGCCATTTTAAAGGGTTCCTCCAGCAGCTTTTCGCCCTGAGAGGATTCCAGGTCCTCCGGCAGGTAGGACAGAATGTCGTAGTTGATGCGGGTGGAAACGTAGCCGATGAGGGATGGGATCAGCATGATGACGGCGCACATGGCCACCAGCTTCGGCTTGCGGGTCAACCATTTTGCGATTTTTTCCAGCATGGCCGATCAATCCTTTCCGCCGAACAGGCCGGTAATGGTCGCCCAAAAGTCCTTGAACATCTGCGCGACACGCCCCCAGAAGGTAGTCTGCACCTCCGCAGCGGCCTCAGCCTCCCTTTCATCCTCGTCCGGCATGGTGATCTCCTGAGTGCGGATCAAGATCTGAATGCTCTCAGGAGAGGGGTTGCGGCTGTCGGTGAGAGACACGGCCTCGGCGGTGGCATCCATCAGCAGGAGGTTGTTCACGTCGCTGGTATACTCATCCCAGGTGTCCTCGATGATGTCGCAGATGCTGGACTTGGCGTCCTTGATCTGTCCGGCGGTGCCCATGGTCTTGGCAGTGCTCCGCAGGACGGCCGCCAGACCCTCCAGAGTCTGCTTGGTGCCGTCATCCAGCGTAGCGCCGGTGGATTTCATCAGGGCTTCCGTGTCGCTGATGAGGCCCTGCGTATCCCGGATGGTCTTGATGGCACTGGCGCTGAGGCTGCTGACGGTTTTTAGAGTATCCTGCAAAACCGGCTCGTAATCATCCAGGATGTCCTGCAGATCCTCCACATCATCCAAGATATCCCGGAGGTCCGCAGAGGAATGGCGGATAGCGGCGGACAGGTCCTCGGCACTGTTGAGCAGAGAGGACAGGTTTTCGATCCGGCCGCACAGAGCGCTGAGGTCGCTGATCACCTGACTGGTGGGATCCTTCAATCTATTCATCACATCTGCCAGTGACTTCTGAAGCTTGGCGATCTCCGCCATGGCGCTGTCCAGACCGCCGGAGATCAGGTCCACCACCGCACCGCCGACACTCTCACTGGGAGGCAGCGGCGCATCCGGTTCCGTTTCAGTTCCCGGGTTTTCAGGGTCAGGCGGATTTGGGGCGCCTGTGGGATCCTTTTGGGATCCGCCGCCGTTGTTCTCTCCGCTGTTCTCTCCGCTGCCGGTATTTGCGGAACCGTTTTCATCTGTGTTGGCGCCGCTGTCGCCAGTTCCGCTCCCGTTTCCGGTGTCCGTGGAAGAGCCTTCCACAGTTCCGCCCGTGCTTTCAGAACCGCTGCCGCCGGGTGTCTTTTCGGACGAACTGTCGGAATGATCGCCGGAAGGTGCACTGTCTCCGCCGGAGGTGTCCTTCTCAGGACTGTCCTCGGAATCGTTGTGCAGCAGCTCACCGGAAAGGGTTCCGCCGCTGGCGGGAGTATCGCCGCCTTTCACCTTGCCGCTGGCATACACCAGCCACAGATCGTTCATCTGCTTGGCTGTGGCGGCACTCTGTCCCAGGACTTGCTGGCAGAACTGCTGGAAGGTCATCTGAGACTTTGCCTGATAAGCGGTTTCCAGCCGGTTCGCGCCGGAGGCCTCTAAGCCTGTCTCATACTGCTGTATCCCCGCTTTTATCTTGGCGATGTTTTCGTCACATTCGGCAATTCCAGCCTGAAGCCGTTTGGCTTCTGGGCTATTCAGTTCCGGATCTTTCTGCTGGGTCTGTTCCAACTGCTCTTGCAGTTGCTGACGCGTTGCCTCAACCTGTGCAAGCGTTGTTTTCAGATTGCTGAGTTCCTGACGGGTTGCCATGATCTTCCGCACTGTCGCGGCTGCCTCCGCCGTATCCGTGCCCTTCAGTTCCAACAGATCCTGATAGAAGGTCTTGCGGTCTTTTTCTACATAGGCGCTATGCGCTTCCTTTACTTGATTGACAGTAGTGGATCCGACGTTCTGGTTCTTGTCGATGGTTTCATCGAGTTTGCCGGAGGTGTCCTTTACGGTGCCGCCCAGAGCCTCCTGCAGCGCCTTCAGGCTTTTGCGTAGGCTGCCCAGCGCACTGAACACCTTGCGCACATCGCCGGTGCCGTCTTCCAGATCTCTCAGGGCACTCTCCACATCCTTCAGATCACCCTTCAGGTCGGAGACTGTGTTGGTCATGCTGCGCAGGGTGGACTTGGAATCAGAAATGGTTTTGCTCAGGGTCTCGATCTGCCCCTCCACCGGCTCCAGCACATCCGCCAGATTGGAGAGATCCTCCCGCAGAGCGTCCGTTCCGGAATAGATCACGCCCTTGCCGTCGGAGAAAATGCCCCGGGCCTTATTCAGCTGCTCCAGACCGTTGGCAGAGGCGTTCAGGCTGCCGATCATGGCCGTCATGGCGTCCAGCAGGGAATCAATGCTGCCGGAGAGCTTGTTATAATTGTCCTCCAGATCGTCCTTCCGCTCAGAGAGCTTGGCGATCTCCTCCAGTTGGCTCAGAGTAGCCGGAACCATCAGGAAGGTCATGCCGCCAAAGGCGAAGTCCTCGCTGCCTACCCGGATCGTATAGTGGCATTCCTCACCGGGCAAACCGAGGAACAGCACCGCCCGCAGGTTGCCGATCAGCTGCACCTGGGCACCGGGGGCTTCCAGAGACAGGATGTCATCCTGATTGAAGATCGCCATGGCTTCCAGGGTGTAGTTGTTCCGGGCGTACTCGCTGGCCCGTTCATTGGGTACGATATCCAGACGGATTTCCACCACGCCGGCCTGTCCCGCCAAATCCTCTGCCTTGGTAGGCACACCGTTGAGGGTATAGCTCATAGAGATCGTCCAAGGAAGCTGCTGGAAGGGCTTTGTGGTTTTGCCCTCAAAGTAGAAGGTCCCGGGCAGGGCCTTTTCGTCCAGCCGGAAGGTGGTCATGCCGCCGTTCCGGGCAGGCATCGTGCCGTCGGTCAGGTTGATGATCTCATCGTAATCGCCGTAGTCCGTCAAGGTAGCGATGCCGTTGGTGCGGTAACTCTTCACCACACTACCGTCGGTGAGATTGCCGTAGTAGTCCGTCATGGCGTAGTAGGCCTCGTCATAGGTAGCGGTCACACCGTCCCCGATGGCGGCCGCCGGGATGGAGCCCAGCACCATCAGGGCGGACAGTGCGCAGCTTCCCACACGCAGAAGCTGTCTTTTCGCGGTTTTCACTGGATTTCGCATCTTACTTTCTTCCTTCTATTTAAATTTTGCAGAATACAGTTCAAAACTGCGCCGGGAAGCGCAGATCCGTCCGCTCCCACGGCATCCCCCGGCCGTTTTCGCCGAAGGGGCCGTAAGCGGCCAGTCCCCGGTAAATCGGCCGGGTCAGCCCGAACCGTCGGATCACCACGCCGGGCCGCATATCCACATGGTTTTCCAGCCAGACCGCCAGCGTCTCATCGCGGATCATGCCTGTGCCGAAGGTGTTCACCGACACGCTGACGGGGTCCGCAAGGCCGATGGCGTAGGCCAGCTGCACCTCGCAGCGGTCCGCTAAGCCTGCCGCCACCACGTTTTTCGCCAGATACCGGGCCAGATAGGCCCCGGTGCGGTCCATTTTTGTGGGGTCCTTTCCTGCCAGAGAACCACCCCCATGGTGGGCTGCGCCGCCATAAGCGTCCGACACGGCTTTCCGCCCGGTGAGGCCGGCGTCCCCGGCGGGGCCGCCGATGACGAACCGTCCGGTTGGATTGATATAAAGCAGAGGCTCCTCGTCCGTCAGCGCAGGGGGCAGCACCGGCAGGATCACCTCCCGCCGCAGCGCCTCCCGCAAGGCATCCGTGCGAACGTTGGGCGTATGCTGGGCGGAAAGGACCACTGTGGTGATCCGGGCGGGCCGTCCATCCTCATAGGCCACGCTGACCTGAGCTTTGCCGTCCGGCAGCAGCCAGGGCATTTCCCCGGAGCGCCGCATATGATCCAGTCGCTTCACCAGCGCCCCCGCCAAGGTGACCGGTAAGGGCATCAGCTCTGGGGTCTCCCGGCAGGCGTAGCCGGTCATGATCCCCTGATCCCCGGCGCCGGTATCCTCCGTCGAGCGGTGGCTGACGCCCTGAGCAATATCCGGTGACTGCGGATGAAAGCGGATCTGAATGTCACAGTGATCCGCATCCAAGCCCAGTCCGGGGCGGTCATAGCCGATGTCCCGCAGTACCTCCCGGGCCACAGCCTCGTAATCCGGTTCCTGCCGGGCGCTGATCTCTCCGAACAAAAGCAGATGGTTTTCCCATACGGCCGCCTCGCAGGCAGCTCTTGCCTCCGGTTCCTCCGTCAGCAAGGCATCCAGCACCCCATCGGCCACCTGATCGCACAGCTTATCCGGGTGACCTATGGTCACAGCTTCCGATGTCAGAACGTGCCTCATATTGCACCTCTTCTCCCTCAAAGCGCCCAATGCGCCCTTTTTCTCCATACTGAAAGTGTAACATGTTTCCTCCGGCGCCACTATGGGCATATCCGCCGCCTGTGCCTAATGGTATGAGAAAATGCCCCGCAAAAGTTCAGGCAAAATTGTCTCCGTGCCTAAAGCCCTAAAGATTTCGTTAAAAACTCGTACTTGAGACTGGTCCGGCTTCCGTGTATAATGGATATGAAAAGGAAATTTATTTCAAAAGGAGCGGACTATGGCACAACAGACAAAAAACGCCATCCGGCGGGCCTTTATCCAACTGCTGAACGAACGCCCTCTGGATAAAATTTCCATTAAAGACATTGCGGAAAAGGGCGCTGTGAACCGCAACACCTTCTATTACTATTATGCGGATATCTACGCACTGGTAGAGGACATTCTTCAGCTGGAAATTCAGGATTTCCAGTCCAAGCTGCGCCGGTACGACAGCTGGCAGGAGGCGTTCCGGGACGCTACGGCCTTTGCCTCCCAGAACAAGCGGGCCGTGTATCATCTCTACAATTCGGGCAATCAGGAAACGCTTCGGCGCTACTACCATAAGGTGACATTAGCCGCCATGACCTCCTATATCCGGGATCAGGCTGAGGGCCTCCCGGCGGATGACGAGGATATCCGTGTCCTGTCGGAATTCTATGCCGCCGCTCTGTCCGGGCTGACCGCCCTGTGGCTGCAAAACGGCATGAAATATGACACCGATGCCTACATTGACCATCTGGGTCACTTGCTGGATGGCAATATCCGCCGTGCTCTGGAACGGAGCTGCCAGGATTCCGGCCAAGCATAAAAGCATCCACCCGTCAATGACGGGTGGATGCTTTTTATGTCTGAAGCCGGTTGCTTTTTCCGCTGTCGGCATAAGCGGACGTTCCGCTTGGAACATCTGCGGTTGTTTATCCCTTCTTCCCGGCGGATCTCTCCGCCTTTTTCCCGTTCCGCAGAAGGCTCTTCTCCGTTTCTTCCTGAATGCCCTCCAGCGTCATCCGCAGGTTGCTCATAAAGAGGATGCTCATAAATTTCAGCAGAGCCTCCCGGGTCTCCTTGTCCAGATCCTTCAAGGCCCGGACCATAGGCCGCACCGCTTTGAAGCTGTCCGCCTTCAGGTCCGTCAGGGTCTGGGCACCGGAGGCCTCCAGCACCTGAAAGGCGCTGTCCACAAATTTTTCCCTCTGCTCAACGGTCAGCCCCTGGACCCAGCCCCGCAGCTCCTGATCCGTCAGGCGGGCCTGCCGGGTGACACTGTGAAGCCGGACAAATCGGTTCCCCAGCACCGCCCAGGAAAAGCCGTCATGCTGCATGAGGCCCTGCTGGCTGCTGTCTACCACGGTGTAGTCCTCCTCGTGCTCCAGCAGCATCCCTACCACGGAGGATTTCGGCACAATGGTGTGGATACGCTCCGCCAGCCGGATATGCCGGGGCAGAGACAGAATATCGTCATGGAAGCCGGGGCCGTCATTGGACCAGACGGCGGCGATCCGCCGCTGCACCGTCGCAGGGCAGAACACCCCTGCCCACACTGCCAGATTGCCGCCCTTGGAAT
>OGML01002045.1_pt1 | contig 15247 bp, 7 predicted proteins | sample 1572951 | NCBI WGS metagenome assembly OGML01 (sample SAMEA2581883, study PRJEB24529) | metagenome | biome: Human gut stool | place: China | collected 2011 | reverse complement strand
TGCGCATTCGGCTGTAGGGGCGGACGACTCTGTCCGCCCGCAGAATGCACCGGTTCTTTTGAAGCTCTTCGGCGAATTCGGAGCTTCCAAATGGCCCGAGTAGGCATCGGCCCGTACATACAAGTAGGAAACTGCATTCGTATCCGCCCGAGATTCCCGTTAAAACGAGTGCCCTCCGCCGGGCGGAGCAGAGCCCCGCCCCTACCAGCCCTGTTCGAGTGCCGGTCGTTCTCTGTGTAAATCTGATGTGTGCTGACCTTAAGTTGATGACATTGCCTCGAAAGGGGCGCCTTTTTGTGCGCAAAAAACGCCCCCGGCGTGAGCCGGGGGCGAGGGGTCGATATGCTTAGAACGTCAGGAAGCGGTGGAGCATGACGGCGACCTGAGCGCGGGTGGCATTGCCCTTTGCGGAGAGGGTCGTCCTGCCGCCGGAGGTGACGCCGGTGATGATGCCGGTGCCGACAGCCCACTGCATTGCCGTGACGGCAAAGGAGCTGACCTGCGCCTGATCGGGATAGCCGCTCAGAGAACCGGTCACGGTCGGACTGCCTTTGTAGCGGTACAGGATAGCCGCGATCTGCTCACGGGTGACATTGCCGTTCGGGTCGAAGGTCGTGGCGGTCGCGCCGTTGACAATGCCCATGTTGGAGGCCCAGAGGACTGCGTTGTAGTAGTACTGGCCCTGCTTGTTGTCGGTGAACTTGTTGGTGATACCGGTAACGGTGGGCTCGCCTGCCGCACGGTAGAGGACCGTGACGAGCATGGCGCGGGTCATCTTGGCGCCCGGCCCGAAGAGCTTCGGGTTCTTGGTGTTGTTGCCCTTGATGATATCGTTCATGTACATGAAGTCGACCGAGTTGGCCGCCCACTTGTAAGAACCGCTCACGTCGTTGAACTGACTGGAGGCCGTCTGCTGGTTGACCTTGAAGGACAGCGTGCCCTTCGTGCTGCCGTCGATGGTGTAGCTGACCTCGACGCTCTTGCTGTCGGCCAGCGGCAGGATATAGAGGTTATCCAGACTGCCGGAGCCAGAGAAGTAGAACTTCGTGCTGCCGAAATCCTTGCTGGTCAGCGCGGTGCAGTGCTTGATGCTGGTGTAGCTGGAATAGAGCTTGCCGCCGACGACACGGTCAATGGTGATGTAGGTGCTGCCGGTGGCGTTTTCCGGCGTCAGCTCACCCGCGATGCCCATGGAGCGGAAGGACGCGCCGGTGGAGTTCAGCGTGTGGGTGTCATTGACATAGACCACAAGCTGGCCGTTCATCTGACCGAACGAGCCGTTTGCCGTGAAGGGGATGGTCACAGTGTACTTCGACGTGGTGCTGCCCGCGATGAAGCAGACGTTTTTCAGCAGGTTCGAGCCGGTCGAGACGCTGTAGGCCTCGCTGCCGACCTTGCCGGAGCTGGTCGTGCTGCCCTTGTACAGAGCGCCGCGGGTATCGGTGTTCGAGCCGAAGGTCACGGTGCTCAGACCGGAGCCGTAGACGCGCTGGAAGTCGCTGACGACCATCTGCTGCTTCTCGTTGGCGGAGATATGGTATTCGACCGTGCTTGCGCTGGTCATGACATTGATCGTGCCGGTCGCGATCTGGGCGCTGCCGTCATAGGCGGCGTACCTGATGGTGTGCGTGCCGGTGGTTCTCGTCGGACGGTAGACCATCTTGCTGACTTCGCTGGCAGAATACTTGGTCGTCGTGCTGACCGTGCCGGACATGGCGCTTGTGGTATAGAGCGTGCCGTTGGCCGGGGACTCAAAGGTAAAGGTGCTGGGCGTGACCTTCGCGGCGGTCTTGACTGCCGCGGCAAGCTTGCTGCCGTCGAGCAGGACATAGGTGTCGTTCTCGCCGAGCGTCACATTGACGGCGTCCGCCGTGGGGACGGTGACGGTGAACTTCACTTCGGCAGCATACTTTTTCGCGCCGATCGTCGTTTCAGCCTTGATGGTGACCTGACCGCCGGCCTTGGCCGTCGCGGTGATAGAGGGGCTGCTGTTGGTGCTGGTTTTGCTGGAGAGCTTGACGATGTTCTCGTCGCTCGAGGACCATATGATCGTATAGGTCTTGCCGGTCACATTGGTCAGCTTGCCGCTCACATACTCCTGCGGCGTGCCGGTGATGGTGAACGTCCCGCCGGCTTTTACCGTAGTCGGGTTGAAGACAATGTTGATGTGGTTCTCACCGGTGATGGTGATGATGGCCTTGCGTGTTTCGGCATACTTGCCGTCGTCGGTCGTGACGCGGCAGTAGAACACATAGGTTCCGGTACCGGTGATGTACTGCTTGAGATTGGACAGAACCGAACGGTAGTTCGTAGGCTTATCGGTAATTTTGTCTGTCTGAATTGCTTTATCCACACCGCCGGTCGTCTGGTCGCTGTTCATGTACCAGACCACGGATTTGATCTTGCCCGTCGAAACCGACGCTGTCATGGCCAGATCGGCAATGGTGTCCGTGATCTTATAGGCCGCGTTTGCGGGCTGCTCCGTAAAGGAAATGTCGGAGAAGGTCACCTTGCCTGTCGTCGTAACACCGCTGTCGTCAGGGTCGCTTCTGTTGTAGAAGAACTCCTTTGTGGCCGTTTTGAGTCCGTTAAGTGTATAGGTGAACGTATAGCCAGCCGCATCAGAACCATTTGCTTTTGCAGTTTTGACTGGCAATTCATAGATCATTACCTCGTCGGAGTAAATACTGGTTTGAATCTCGACCTTCGCCGATTCTTTCTTAAACAGAGCTTCGAGTTCTGTCTGGGTCATTTTTCCGACCGTTTCGCCGATACTCGGTTCTTCCGTGATCTTGTAGGCGCGGCCCTGATAGACCGTAACATTATAGGTTGCGGTAACATTGCCGTCGACCTTCGCGGTGATCGTCGCCGTACCGGCTGCGACCGGCACGATCGTCGCAGTTGCCGAGGTTCCGTCCGAATCGGTCGTGCCCACCTTGGCAACAGCAGGGGCAGAGCTTGTCCACTCAATGCGGGAATAGGCATTTTTCAGATCCGCAGCGCTTGCAAGCAGCGAATCGGGAGCCTTGATGCGCGCAGTAAGTATCAGCTCGTCACGGATCAACGTAGACTTCACATCAGGCTTATAATAGCTGTCCTGCAGACCGAAGACCATCGTGCCGTTGTCAAGCAGCGTCTGCAGGCGGGAGGTCTTTCCGTTATAGGACACACTTTCGTTGTTCATGACCTCGATCGATGTGACAGCCATGCCCTTATTCTTGATGCTGACCGTGCAGACAGCGTAGCTGCCCTCGATCGATGCGGACGGGTTCGTCTGGTCGATCTTCGCGTATGTCAGACCCGCGTTGTAGTCCGCGATGCAGATATAGATCTTCGTTGCGTCGCAGGCCTTGTACGGCTCGACGGTCGCAGAGGTCGTCGAAGCGTTGGGGCGGACATACAGATTGTTATCCTTGGTGTCATACAGATACAGCAGCTTCGGCTGGGCTGTGCCGGAATAACCGGTCACCTTCGGCTGCAGCGTGGCAGACGTGCCGCCTGCCTCCAGCGACAATACCTGCTGGGCGGTCGGAAGCGTGACCGAGATCGTCGCCGCGCCGCTGACCCTGAAGCCGATGGTCTTGGTCGCAGTCGCGGACGTGGACGGCTTCATGCCATCTTTACCCTGATACCAGACCTGTGCCGTCAGCGTTGCGCCGCCGACCTTCTCTGCTTTGACAGTCGCTTCAACCTTATAGGTCGTGTAGTGGCCGACCGTGCTTGCGGTGACCTTCGCGCTGGCAGGAGTAACCGAGATGGCATCGTTATCGCTGGTGAAATGAACTTCGCAGTTTGCCAGATTGCCTGCGGTCACGCCGCTGCTGCCGACCGTGACAGTCGCGGTGAGCGTTCTGGTGTCGCCCTGATTCAGCGCAACCGTGCCGTTGATATTACTGTTGCTGAGCGCCAGCGTAAGGGTATATGCGTCCCGCACATAAACCGTGAAATACTCCGAATGGGATCTGCCATTTGCCAATGTACCGGTAGCCGTGATCCGGATGGCCGTGTTGCTGGCCTTTTTGCCGGTCACGATCGCCTCTGTTTTGCTGCCGCTGACAGCTGCGACTGTCGCGACGCTCTCATCACTGGATTCCCAGTTTGTCACAGTAAAGCCTGTGATCGACGTCTTGATCTTGATCGTCGAGTCCGGCTCGACGCTGTACGCGTTTGCAGCCAATGCCGCCGGAACCATCGCCAATACCATGGCGAGCACCAGCAGCAGGCTCATGAATCTTCCAAATGTACGCTTCATACCTGCACCTCTTTCAATTTGCAGCCGATTGCAGCCGCAGATTTTATGTAACCAGTTTACCATAAAAATTAAAAATTGCAACCGATTTTTACGAAAATGTCTGTTTTACCAAGCATTTCAGCCTCTTTCGGCCCATGTTGCGAGGTAGACGTAACCCCCGCCACAAGATATTGTGGGCCGCGCCGCGTCCGCATCCGCGCTTCTCTTTCCTACACGCAAAAATTCCGCAAGGGTTGCATCCTGCCGAAAATTTTCTGTCCGCAAAAAGCTGCCCTTTTGCAAAGGGGGCTTGACAAGAGCAGTCTAATGCGTTAGACTGCAATTACAGTCTAACGTATTAGACAAGGAGGGAATGCCTATGTCCACCCCGAAGATCTTTGAGAGCGAATACCGGTTCTGCCTGATTTTATGGGAGCATGAGCCGCTGCCCAGCGCGGAGCTGGCGAAGCTGTGCAAAGAAAGGCTCGGCTGGAGCCGGACGACGACGTATACGGTCATCCACCGTCTAGGCGAGCGCGGCATCGTAAAAAACGAAAACGGCCTCGTCTCCTCCCTCGTCTCCAAGGACGAGGCGCAGGCGGCAGAGCTGGACGAGCTGGTCGAGAAGACGTTCGAAGGCTCGCTCCCCGCGTTTATCGCGGCGTTCGCGCGCAAGACGAAGCTTTCGCAGGACGAGGTCGACCGGCTGCGCGCCATGATCGACGGCTATGAGGAGAAGCGGCCATGACAAATCTTTTTCTCGGCTTTCTCAACCGCAGCCTGTCTGCGGCGGTTCTGATTTTTGCGGTCGTGCTGGTACGGCTGGCGTTCAAAAAAGCGCCGAAATGGCTGCTGTGCGCCCTGTGGGCGCTGGCGGCGGTGCGGCTTTTGTGCCCGTTCTCGATTGAAAGCGTGCTGAGCCTCATTCCGAGCGCGGAGCCGGTGCAGCCGGAGATCGTGTATTCCGCCGCGCCAGCCATCACGAGCGGCATCCCGGCGGTCGACGCCATTGTAAATCCGCCCTTACAGGCCGCGTTTACACCTGACCCTGTGCAGAGCGCGAACCCGCTGCAAATTCTGACGTGGCTTGCCGCATGGGTCTGGCTCGGCGGCTGCGCGGTGCTTATCCTGTACGCGGCCATTTCCGCGCTGCGCCTGCGGCTTCGTGTGCGCACGGCGGTGCGGCTGGAGGGGAACGTGTTCCAGTCGGAATTCGTCCCGTCCCCGTTCATTCTCGGCGTGATTCGGCCAAGAATTTATCTGCCCTTCGGGCTGGAGCCCGGCGCGCAGGACATGGTTCTGGCGCACGAGCGCGCACATTTAAAGCGCGGCGACCAGCTCTGGAAGCCGCTGGGCTTCCTGCTCCTGACGGCATACTGGTTCAACCCCGTCTGCTGGCTGGCGTATGTTTTATTCTGCCGCGATATCGAGGCGGCCTGCGATGAAAAGGTCGTGCGCGAGCTGGGAGAGAACTGCAAGACGGCCTATTCCCGTGCGCTGCTGCAATGCAGCGTCCCGCGCCGGATGATCACGGCCTGCCCGCTGGCCTTCGGCGAGACGGGCGTGAAGGGCCGCATCAAGTCCGTTTTAAATTACAAAAAGCCTGCGTTCTGGGTCGTGCTGGCGGCGGTATTCGTGTCCATCGCCGTGGCCGTGTGCTTCCTGACCGACCCGAAGACGGACGCAGAGCAGCCGGAGGAAGAGCCGCCCGCTTCTTCTACCGCAGACAGCCCCGCAGAGGCAGACAGCACGCCCCCGACGAGCGCGTTCTTTTCCAGTATAGAGGACTACGCCGAATATTATATCGCGCAGGTCATTTTGCCGGAGCCAATCGAATATAAGGTGCTGACCGACGGCGGATTTGAGACTGTAACAGATACGGTGCAGGACGCGCAGATGGTGAACCTCGATCAGCTTGCATCCCTGTCCGGCCTCGACCCGGAGGGAGACTTGCAGCTGTGGAGTTACAAAATTGCGATCGCGCCGGAAAATGCCGACGGGCGCACCTTCATGCTGGGCACCGATACCGGCCTGTCGTATATCGGCGGGCAGGAATATCTGGTGGACAACACCCGCTATCTCGTGACCGTCACCTATCGCAGCGAAACGCAGGACTACCGCCTGCTCGGCTGGACAAAGGACACGGACGGCACGGCGCTGGCCGTGTATGAACAGTCCGGGCGCTTGACGGACTATCTGCGCGACATTTACGCCGCGACCCATGGTGCAAATAATATACAGGGCTATTTCTATCCGAGCTTCTATAACGGCATGGACGGCTACGGCAGGGCCGTTCATATTGACGCGTACTTCTCCACCTTCCCGGACGAGGCCGGAGGCTGGGGCGCGTATCTGCCCACGACCGGCTGGGAATACGACGAGCAGGACGACCTCTGGCGCAGCACTTACAGCACCGGCTCGACGTTCGCCGTCCGCTATGTTGAAAAGACGATCACCGAATGCTCCGCCGGTTATACCGCGCGCGGCTGCATCAGCGAGGTAACGCAGCGCGGCGAGACGATCTGCGTCGAGGCGGGCGAGCAGAACGAGATGGTCTATCTCTGCGGCGTAAAAGACGGCTGCTATGAAGTCACGATCCGCTGGCCGCACGGGGAGGATGAAGCCGACAGCTCCGGCTATAACCCATATTTACAGGCACGCTATGAAGGGCAACTGCTAAAGCAGATGGCCGCGAGCTTTACCGCCTGCGCAGGCGCTTCCGTGACGCTGGGAAGCGCGGACGGATACACGTTCCGGCTCGAAACGGAAACAGCCTCCTGCCCGGAGGGCAGGACTGACTGCACGCTTGCGCACACGAAAACGCAGCTTGTCTGTGAGGAAAATGGGCAGGTGCACCCGCTCGGTGCGCCGCTGCCGGACGGTGCGTGGTGGCTGATCGACATCAACGCGCCGAAGGCCCGCTTCGGCTATCTGGAACAGGATCTGCACACAGGCCGCTTTTCAAGCGGCAGCGACCGGTTCGATCTGACACGCTGGCGCTCTGACGACCGCGTGGAGATGTATACGGACGCATCGCTGTCGGGCGACCCCATCGCGCTTCCCGATGCGGCAGAGACAGACCGTTCTCTGCCGGTGCAGCGCTGTGAGCTTGTGCTTCCGAACGGGGTCTTCCCCGGCATGGATTACGCAGCCGTTCTGCAAAGGGCGGCAGCCTATCAGGGCAGTCCCGTCCGGAAGGGCAAAATGCGCGGGGACAACTTTACGGTCGACGGCGTGAGCTATCAATTTACACAGCACAGCGACGGCACCGTCCGGCTGGATGCATGGTCCTGCGAGGACGAGCTGCTCTACGGCGGGCCGGGAATCGGCTCCTCGCCGGACTTCCTGCGCGGCATTCAGCTCGGCGACAATCTGGACCATGTTCTAGCCGCGCTTCCCGCTGCCGATTGGACGCCGGAGCAGGAGCGGAAACAGTTCCTCTACGGCAGTTCCGGCGACGCGCTCTGCGCGTGGATCTGGTGGGATCATAACGGCTTTTATAAGATCGACATCGACTGCGGGGAGCTTTCCTGCATCATTCGCACCGGCACGGACGGCCTTGTCCGCAGCATCAGCGTCAGCGGCTGAAACGATTGCGCTTGCATTCCGCGCCGCCTGCGGTATAATATAAAGAAAAACCGCAGGAGGAACACCCCTATGATCGCTCTCGCTTGTGACCACGGCGCGCTTGATCTCAAGCACGCCATTATGAAGCATCTCGAACAGCGCGGCCTTGCCTATAAGGACTTCGGCTGCTACACGAAAGAAAGCTGTGACTATCCCGACTTTGCGGGCCCGGCGGCGCAGGCCGTCGCCAGCGGCGAATGCGACCGCGGCATTGTCTGCTGCACGACCGGCATCGGCGTGTCCATCACGGCCAACAAGGTCAAGGGCATCCGCTGCGCGCTGCTCGACAACCCCATGTCCGCAAGGCTCACCCGCGAACACAACGACACGAACATGATGGCCCTTGGCGCAGCCGTGACGGGCGAAATGCTGGCCCTTGAGATCGTCGACGTGTGGCTGGACACGGCGTTCTCCGGCGTCGAACGTCACCAGCGGCGCATCGACAAGATGATGGCCTACGAGCATGACTGAGCTTACCCGCCTGCGCGCGCAGATCGAGGCGTTTGCGCCTTATAACGAGCAGGAGGAGGCCGACCGGCGGCAGATGCTGGCCGACATGGACTGCTTCTCCGATCTCCTTACGCGCGAAAACGCTACGGCGCACTTTACCGCCTCCTGCTGGATCGTAAACCCGGACAGGACGAAGGTGCTTATGGCCTATCACAATCTCTATCAGTCCTGGGCCTGGCTCGGCGGACACGCCGACGGGGAAGCCGACCTTCTTTCCGTCGCGCTGCGCGAGGCAAATGAGGAATCCGGCGTGCTGGCCGCGCCCGTCTCCCCGGATATCTTCTCACTCGAAATCCTGCACGTCGCGCCGCACGTCAAGCGTGGAAAATTCGTCTGCGCCCACCTGCATCTGAACGCGACGTATCTGCTGGAGGCCGACGACAAATCCCCCATCCGCTGCAAGCCGGATGAAAACAGCGCCGTCCGCTGGCTTTCCATGCAGGACGTTCTTCCGTCCGTCTCCGAGCCTGCCATGCGCCCGGTCTATCAGAAGCTCATGGAAAAAGCCGCCCGGCAAACCTGAGCGGCAGGAATCTGCGAAACAGCCTCCCGTTGTCATGCCATGCATGAGAATGGGAGGCTGTATTTTGAAGGAAATGCCGGAGAGAATGCGCCTGCAAACATGAAAAACGCTCCTGCGGCAATCAAGACCGGGGTTCCCGCCGCGGCAGGATTACCGGGACCGCAGGAGCGCAAACACAGCCTTGGACGGTGGACATCCGGGCGAAACGCCCAAATCGGCCGGTGTCTCATCAGCTGTATTTATCACCAGTGTTTCCGACGATACCGATGTGCCCGCCCGAAGCGGATCAACAGGCCGAAGCCCCCCCGGCAAACACGTCCCAGACGCCCCGTATAACACTGGCTGTGATCTCACTGCACCACAGTTTCCGGGCGCTGTCAATCAAATCCAGAAAGAAACCAGCGCAGCAGCCCGTGCCGGGCCGCTGCGCTTATGCTTACAGACTTCCCGGATGGCGCGGGATGTACGTGCCGATGGGGCCGGTCTTCATTTCGCCGTGGTCGACGGCGAGCGTGCCGCGCAGATAGACCTGTGCGATGGAACCCCTGGTCTTGAAGCCCTCATAGGGCGTGTAGCCTGCGGCGGAAAGCTGCGTCTGCGCGGTGATGACCGTGTCAGCCTCAGGATCGTAGACGACGATGTCCGCGTCGCTGCCGGGCGCGATCACGCCCTTGCGCGGATATGCGCCATAGAGCCGGGCGGGGTTTTCGGACAGCAGGGCGCACATCTGCTCCTTTGTGATGCGGCCTTCGGCCACGCCTGCGGTATAGAGCAGCTCGCCGCGCGTTTCCACGCCGGGAAGACCGCCGGGGATCTTCGTAAAGTCGCCGCGTCCGGCGTCCTTCTGTTTCAGCGTAAAGCTGCAATGGTCGGTCGAGACGGTCTGGATGCTGCCGTTGGCAAGGGCCTTCCACAAAACCGCCTGATCCTCCTTTTTGCGCATGGGCGGCGCGCAGATATAGCGCGCGGAGGCGGAATAGTCCTCCTGATAATAGACGCTGTCGTCCAGCAGCAGATAGTGCGGGCACGTCTCGACATAGACCTTCTGGCCGCGCTCACGCGCGTGCATAACTTCGAGCAGCGCCTCCTTCGTGCTCAGATGCACGATCACGATGGGAACGTCCGCGACCTCCGCAATGCGCAGCAGATGGGCCACGGCCTCCGCCTCAAGCGGATTCGGGCGGCACTCGGGATGGGACGACGGGGCCGTCTTTCCCTCCGCCTTGTGCTGCGCGATCAGCGCGTCGATCACGCCCGCGTTTTCGCAGTGAACGCCCGCGATGCCGCCGTATTTTTTCAGCTCCAGCAGCGCGGAAAACAGGTCCTGATCGCCGATCATCATGGCGGGATACGTCATGTACATCTTGAACGATGGGATACCGGCGGCAAACATGGCCGGAATTTCATTTTTGATGCCCTCGTTCCAGTCGTCGATGGTCATGTGGAAGCTGTAGTCGCAGCTGGAACGGCCGTCGGCCTTTTTATGCCAGAGATCAAGCCCATAGGCAAGGGATTCCCCTTTATTGGGGCAGGCAAAGTCGATGACTGTCGTCGTGCCGCCGCGGATGGCGCTTTTGCTGCCGCTTTCAAAGTCGTCGGCCGTCGTGGTGTTGCACACATCGAGATCGAAGTGCGTGTGCGCGTCGATAAAGCCGGGGAAGAGCATGCAGCCCGTCACGTCGACGACCTCGCTCTGCGCGGCGAGCTCGGGCGGGATGTGGCCGAGCATTTCGACCTTTTCCCCGTCGATGAGCACGTCGGCGCGGCGGCAGCCGCGGCCGCTGACGACATAGCCGCCTCGAAGCAGTGTTTTCATGGAAGAACCCTCCTTTGAAAAAATACCGTTCCAAATTAGCAAAAGCATAGCATACTTTTTACCTGATTTCCATAGAGTTTGGAAAAAATGTGAGAAGCGCCAAGATTTTTGCCGCAAATTCGGAACAATGCCGTATTGAGAAAGTAGCAGACATACGATACAATAAAATCATACCACATTCCGCTTTTATTTGTACAAAAAGCGAACTTTTGGCGCGCAGACCAACTGAGAGATGTGAAAAGAAGCTGTGTGTCACGAAGAGCGGACAGAGAAAAAGCGGAGTGAAAAAATTGAGGAGGAAAACACTATGCGAAAGTTCCTATCCGTCCTGCTCGCAATGGCGATGGTCCTCAGCCTGACTGTGACCAGCTTTGCGGCGGACACCGCCGCTGATGCGAAAGCCGAGATGGCGGGCAAGACTGTCATTCTGCATACGAATGACGTGCACGGTGCGGTCGAGGGCTATGCCTACATCGCACAGCTCAAGGCCGACTACGAGGCCAAGGGCGCCGAGGTCATCCTCGTCGACGCCGGCGACTTCAGCCAGGGCACGACCTATGTCAGCTCCACCAAGGGCGCTGATGCGGTCACGATGATGAATGCCGCGGGCTACGACGTCGTCACCCTCGGCAACCACGAATTCGACTACGGCTATGCCCAGCTCAAGGAAAACATGAGCAAGGCCAAGTTCAAGGTCGTCTGCGCGGACGTCTTCAATGAGGACGGTACCCCCATCTTCGACGCGAGCTACACCTACACAACCAAGTCCGGTGTGAAGGTCGGCTTCTTCGGCATGGAGACCCCCGAGACCCAGACCAAGGCCAACCCCGCGCTCATCAAGGGCCTGACCTTCGCTGACAAGGACGCCTTCACCAAGGCGGCCGCCGATCAGGTCGCGGCGCTCAAGGATGCGGATGTCGTCATCTGCCTTGCGCATCTGGGCGTGGACGCTGAGTCCGCTCCTTACCGCTCCACCGATCTTTACGCCGCAGTCAAGGGCATCGACTTCATCGTCGACGGCCACTCCCACACCGTGATGACCAAGGGCGAGAAGGGCGAGCCCATCCAGTCCACCGGCACCGCGTTCAAGAACATCGGCGTGATCGTCATCGATGACGCCAGCAAGAAGATCGAGAGCAACTCCCTTTACGAGATCAAGGAAGACACCGCCAAGGACGCGACCGTTGCCGCGGCGGCAAAGGTCATTGTTGACCGTGTCAACAATGAATACGGTGTCAAGTTCGCCACCAGCAAGGTCGAACTCAACGGCGCGAAGGCCCCCAACGGCAACCGCGACGTGGAGACCAACAACGGCGACCTCATCACCGACGCGATGCGCTGGAAGGTCTTGCAGAACAAGGACGGCCTGACCGTGAATGAAGACCATGTGGTCGCCATCACCAACGGCGGCGGCATCCGTGCGGCGATCGCCAAGGGCGATGTGACCAAGAAGGACATCAACACCGTTCTGCCGTTCGGCAACACGGTCGCGGTCGTCTATGTCACGGGTGAGCAGCTGCTCGAAGCGCTCGAGGCGTCTACCTTCAGCACCCCGACGGCGGTCGGCGGTTTCCCACAGGTCTCCGGCATCAACTTCACCATCCACACCGGCAAGGCGTATGACAAGAACGACGCCACCTATCCCGAATCCACCTACTACGGCCCCAAGACCATCAACCGCGTGGTCATCAACAGCGTCAACGGCAAGGAATTCAAGGCCAATGAGGTCTACGCCGTTGTGACGAACAACTTCTGCGCCGCCGGCGGCGACACCTACTATGCCTTTAAGGCCGCTTCCGCCCAGTTCGACACCGGTATTCCTCTGGACGAGGCTGTGATGGAGTATGTGACCAAGGAGCTCAAGGGCGCCATCGGCGAGCAGTATGCCGCGCCTCAGGGCCGCATCACCTACTTCAATCCCTTCAAGGATGTGAAGACCACCTCCTGGTACTTCAACTACATGATCCATCTCTATGAGGATGGCGTGATCTCCGGCACCTCCGCCACCACCTACACGCCCGACGCCAAGCTGTCCTGGGCGGCCGCGCTCAAGCTCCTGCTTGTCAGCCACGGCGATCTCAAGGCTGCGGACGCCACCGGCGCCGACTGGAGCAAGAACGTCATCGCCAAGGCTGCGGAGCTGGGTCTTGCTGCCGCCGATCTCGACGGCACGAAGGCCATCTCCCGTCTCGAGTTCTGCCAGGTCGCTGCCAAGCTCAACAAGCTTGCCGAGTCCAAGACCGAGAGCAAGTTCACTGACTGCACCGACGGTTACGTGATGGCGCTCGTCGACGCGAAGGTCATCGACGGTATGACCGCTACCACCTTCGAGCCCAGCGCTACCCTGACCCGCGCGCAGATCGCCAAGATCATCTATCAGCTGAACCTGATCGAGAAGTAAGGCGAAGCACAATACAACGAAAAGAGCGCTGCTTTAAGCAGCGCTCTTTTTTGCTTCCAACAGGGAAGAGGGAGCCGGGGCGATGCCCCGGCTCCCTCGTTTTTCGCTTTGCTTACAGGTAGAGATAGCTGTACTTATCGCGCACGGTGAGGATGAGCGCCTCCAGCTCGACGGGAAGATCGTTGTCGCAGGAGGCCAAGTCGTATTCCTTCACGCCGTCCTCGTAGCGCAGGCGGACCATATCGTCGTCCTCGAAGAGCACGCCGTAGTTTTCGCTCTCGTCCATGTCCTCCTTCATCTGGAAGAGGGTAAATTTGTCGTGGCAGGGTTCGCTTGCGTAGGGGCAGAACTGCGTGCAGTTGCCGCATTCGTTGCACATCTTGTCGACGTGGACGATCTCGTGCGAGCCGTCGGCCATCTTGATGACGACATTCGCGCGGTTCGGGCAGGAATCGACGCAGTTTTCACACACGGTGGAGCACTGTAAGCAGCGCTCGCCGTCGCAGACACACTTACTGGCCATCGAGAGGATACCCTTCTTGGCCTGCGCGTCGAACTCGGTCACATCGGCCTCGGCAGGGATGTCGTAGATGTGCGGGTGACCGACGACGATCTCGGCAAAGCGCGCGGCGTCGGCAATGCCCTCGACCACGGTGGCGGGGCCGCGGTGCGCGTCGCCCGCGCAGTACACGCCGGGGATGTTCGTCTCGAACGCGGGACCCTTGCGCTCCATCTCGATGCCGTTCGCGGCCATGAGATCGGCGTCGACCTGCTCGCCCACGGCGGAGATGACCATGTCGCAGGGAATGGTGAACTGCTCGCCGGATTTGACGGGGCTGCGGCGGCCGCTCTCATCCGGCTCGCCGAGGATCATCTTATCGCACAGGAGCTTGCCGCGGCTCTGTTTGACGGGCGCGGCCAGCTCGACGAATTCGACGCCGTCCGCGATGGCGAGCTGTAACTCGTGCTCGTCGGCGGGCATGAATTTCTTCGTGCGGCGGTAGAGAATGGTCGCATGCGCACCCATGCGCTTTGCAACGCGCGCGGCGTCCATGGCGGTGTTGCCCGCGCCGACAACGACGATGTTGCCGCTCAGGCAGGGCTTGACCTGCTTTTTCATGCGCTTCATCCACTCGATGACGCCCTGCACATTGCCTTCAATGTCGAGCTTGCCGGGCTTCCACGCGCCGGTGGCCATCAGGATGTGCGTGTAGCCCATCTTCTTGAGCTGTTCGACGGACGGAGCAGGCTTGCCGAGCTTGACCTCGACGCCGTAGCGCTCCATGAGCGCGACGTCCTTGTCGATGGCCTCGTCGCTGATGCGGAAGGCGGGGATGACGTAGCGCGGCACGCCGCCGAGCTTGCGCTCGCGCTCAAAGATCGTGGTGGGAACACCCTCGCGGCCAAGGAAGTACGCCGCGGCGATACCGGTCGGGCCGCCGCCGACGATGGCAACCTTTTTATCCTCGACCGGCTCAGGCATACGGAGGGAGGCCATCAAGGTGTTGTAGCCCTTTTCCGCGGCAAGAAGCTTCGTCTCGCGGATGTGGACGGATTCCTCATAGAAGTTGCGCGAGCACTTGCCCTGGCAGCGGTGCGCGCAGATGGTGCCGGTGATAAACGGCAGGGCGTTCTTCTCGGTGATGAGCTTCAGTGCTGGGCCGTAGAGCCCCTTGCGGCAGAGCTCAAGGTATTCGGGAATGTCCTGCTCGATGGGGCAGCCGCCCTTGCAGGGCGCGGTAAAGCAGTCGAGCAGCGGCACCTGTTCATCTTTTTTGCGCGAGGGGAGCGGCTTGATTGCCTTGAGGTGGTGGAAGTCGTGCAGCGCGGAGGCGGCAAGGTCGGAGATCGCGGCGGGGTCGTTGCCGGAAAATGCGCGGTAGGGCATATCCTTGACCTTTTCGACCATCTGGTGCAGGCGGTTGTAGCCGCCGGGCTTCAAGATGGTGGTGGCGACGGTGATGGGCCAGATGCCGGCGGCAAAAAGCTTGTCACAGTTGAAGTAGTCCGCGCCGCCTGCGAACGAAATGCGCATCTTGCCGCCAAACTGGCGGGAGATGCGATTGCACATCTCAATCGTCAGTGGGAAGAGGCTGCGGCCGGACATGTACATTTCCTCGTTGGGAAGCTCGCCGCGCG
>OGML01002016.1_pt1 | contig 15355 bp, 12 predicted proteins | sample 1572951 | NCBI WGS metagenome assembly OGML01 (sample SAMEA2581883, study PRJEB24529) | metagenome | biome: Human gut stool | place: China | collected 2011 | reverse complement strand
TTCTTCATGCTTAACCATTCGTTTTGACAACATTTCAATGACCTCTTTAGTGTTTCCAAACCGACTTTTGCCGGTTCTATGGTTTAACTTTTAATTTTTCGGTAAAAATTTACCGAAGTATTGCTGATAAATACCATGAAAAAACTATTTTTGCTGGTTGTGCTTCTTATTTCTATGGGGACTGGAATATGGGCGCAATTTCCCAAGGCAATCTTCCCCGGTGATTATCCGGACCCTTCCATCCTGCGTGACGGAAAAGATTATTACATGACACATTCTCCTTTTTGCTATGCACCTGGATTCCTTATCTGGCATTCCACTGATTTGCTGCACTGGGAGCCGGTTTGCAGAGCCTTACCTGAATATGAAGCTTCGATTTGGGCCCCCGACCTGCTGAAATACCAAGGTCGTTACTACATTTATTATCCCACATCTACGGGCGAAAACTACGTGGTTTATGCCGATGATATTCGCGGTCCGTGGAGTAAGCCGGTAAAACTGGATGTAAAAGGTATTGACCCCGGTCATGTGGTAGGTGAAGACGGAAAGCGTTACCTGTTTACCAACAACGGTTGGATTACTCCTTTGAGTGATGACGGATTGAAAGTTACTGGAAAAAGCAGGAAGGTGTACGATGGCTGGGAATATCCGGCCAACTGGGTTACAGAAGGGAAGGATATGTACCTGGAATCTCCCAAACTACTTTATAAAGACGGATATTATTACATGATGTCGGCCGAAGGAGGAACTGCCGGTCCGGCTACCAGCCACATGTGTGTGGTGGCACGCTCCAAATCGGTGTTCGGTCCGTGGGAAAATTCGCCTTATAATCCTATTGTACATACTTACAGTGCCAGTGAAAACTGGTGGTCAAAAGGTCATGGCACCCTGATAGATGATGTGAACGGCAACTGGTGGGTAGTGTATCATGCTTATGCCAACGGATACCATACGTTGGGACGCTCTACCTTAATTGAACCGATAGAATGGACCAGCGACGGATGGTGCCGTACCAAGCAGGAAACTGTCTGGTTAAGCAAAAACAGACAACCGGAATGGAAGATGGAGTTATCGGATGATTTCAGTAAACCGGAATTGGGTCTTCAGTGGACGTTCTGGAAGGAATATGCGCCCAAAGCTTTGACATTTACGGAGGGAGAAATGCAGGTGAAGGCTAAGGGACTCACTCCGGCAGATGGTCGCTTGCTGTTGGTTACAGCCATGGACAAATGTTATGAAACGGAAGTCGAAGTGAGATTGGGAAATGGAAATATCGGAGGTCTGTTGTTGTACTACAATGAAGAAGCCTACGCGGGAGTAGCATCCGATGGAAAGAATTTCATGGTGTACCGAGGAGAGGAAAAGCCTTTGACGGTAGCCAACCAAATCGGTAAAAACTTCCGGGTGAAATTGCTGAATCAGGGAAACCGCCTGAAAATGTCGGTCAGTGCAGATGGGAAGCCCTGGGAAGTGCTTGCCCAGAATGTGGATGTCGCTCGTCTGAATCACAATGTGTATAAAGGATTTTACGCTCTTCGTCCGGCCTTATTTGCTGCCGGAAAAGGGAAAACAGGTTTCCGCAATTTCCGTTACCGCAATGCCATTCCGGAAGAGAAAGATATGGGAGCCTATTTGATGGTTTTCCATCGGGATGAGACACACGGCTTGTATATGGCCGTGAGTCGTGACGGTTATACTTTTACAGCGGTGAATGAAGGAGAGCCTGTGCTGGCAGGTGATACGATAGCCTATCAGCGAGGTATCCGTGACCCTCATATTTTCCGTGGACCGGATGGAGCCTTTTACCTGGCCATGACCGACTTGCATGTGTTTGGTTTGCGCGACGGCTATCGCAAGACAGAGTGGGAACGCGGACCGGAATACGGTTGGGGAAATAACCGGGGACTCGTATTGATGAAATCCTGGGATTTGATTCACTGGAACCGGGCAAACATCCGTTTTGACAAACTTTCTGCCGGATTGAGTGAAGTTGGTTGTGTATGGGCGCCCGAAGTGGCTTACGATGACAAGAAAGGCAAGCTGATGATTTATTACACCATGCGTTTCAAGAGCGAGGCCAACAAATTGTACTATGTGTATGTAAACGATGATTTCAATAAGATAGAAAGCACGCCTCAGATTTTGTTTGAGTATCCGATGGACGGGGTGTCTGCTATTGATGGAGACATAACCAAGATAGGAGATAAATATCATTTGTTTTATGTAGCACACGATGGTATCGGTGGCATCAAGCAGGCGATATCCGACCGGATGAACGGTGGTTATGTGTATGATGCCCGTTGGTATGACTTTGAACCCAAGGCATGCGAAGCCCCCAACGTATGGAAAAGGATTGGAGAGGACAAGTGGGTATTGATGTATGACATTTTCAGCATTCATCCCCATAATTTCGGTTTTGCAGAAACTTCCGATTTTGTACATTTTAAGGACTTGGGCCATTTCAATGAGGGTGTCATGAAAACTACCAATTACACTTCGCCCAAGCACGGAGCTGTGATTCATCTGACAAAAGAGGAAGCGGATAATCTGGAGGAATACTGGAAAACGCATCAGCGGAAGTATGATCGTGAGACATTCCTTCGCCAGCAAACGGATGGAAATTCTTTTGAGAAATAGAAAAAAGATATGATGCTATGAAAATGCAATGGAGAAAAGTTTGGTTAGGTTGTATGGGGTTTGCATTGTTTGAGGTATCCGTGCAGGCACAGACCGGTGATTGGGTGAGTAGTTGTGAAGGAAAGACCTGGACACAGAACAAGGTGAAATTACAAACGAAGGCAGAGGGCACTACTGCTGATTTATCGGTAGATAAGGGAGATTCTGTAGTCGTTTTTAAGGCTTGGGGTACTTGCTTCAATGAGCTGGGATGGGATGCCTTGAATGTGCTGCCCAGTAATGAGAAGGAAGATATTCTGAGAAGACTGTTTTCTCCGGAAGGTGATTTGCGGTTTACGTTGGGGCGTTTCCCGATGAATGCGAACGACTTCTCACGTAACTGGTACAGCTGCGACGAGGTGCCGGGAGATTTTGAATTGAAGCATTTTAATATAGACCGCGATAAAACTTCGCTTGTGCCGTATATCAAGTCGGCCCAGCGTTATAATCCGAACATGACTTTCTGGATTTCTCCATGGAGTCCGCCCAGCTGGATGAAAATCAATCAGGATTATCCGGTGCGCAGTGATAAATATAATACGATGCACCCGGCGAAGGATTATTATTTGCAAGGCAATAAAGGACCTAAGACAGACGGGGTATTCCCGGCAGAACTGGCTGAAACAGATTTCTTTATTCAAGATCCTCGTTACCTGTCGGCATACGCGAATTTCTTTTGCAAGTTTGTTTCCGCATATAAGGAGTTGAATATTCCCATAAAGATGGTGATGTTTCAAAATGAATCGTGGAGCTATACGCCTTATCCGGGATGTGCATGGACACCGGAGGGGATTATCCGTTTCAACGTAGAGTATCTGGCTCCGGCACTGAAGAAAGCGCATCCGGACGTGAAATTGTATTTCGGAACTATCAATACGAACCGTTATGAGGTGATAGAAAAGGTGCTGGATGATCCGCGTATGCCTGAAACGATTCAAGGAATAGGACTACAGTGGGAAGGAGGACAGTTGCTGACCCGCCTGCGTGCGAAATATCCGAATTATAACTATGTGCAGACCGAAAGTGAATGCGGATGGGGGTCTTTCGACTGGAAAGCGGCAGAGCATACATTTCATCTGATGAATCATTATTTGGGAAATGGCTGTGAGGAGTATACTTTCTGGAATCCGATTCTGGCGGATGAGGGAGTAAGTCCGTGGGGATGGAAGCAGAATGCCTTGATACGGGTGGATTCCAAACAGGCTAAGGCTATCTTTACGCCGGAATATTATGCCGTGAAGCATTACACCCGTTTCCTGATGCCGGGTACGAAGGTGATGGCGTTTAAGCCGACGGGTGAGGACAAGAAGCCCGTGCTGGTAGTACAGACTCCAGAAGGAAGAACCGTGGTGGTGGCTGGAAACTTCCAGGATAGTCCGCAGCAACTAACGGTGAAGTTGGGAGAAAAATGGCTGAATGCGACTTTGCAGGCTCATTCCTTTAATACGTTTGAGTTTCAAGTGAAATAAAAATCAAAGAAAATTACATTTTGATTGAGTAGTCGGGACAAGTTATTCGTATTTCTATAAAAAACAATAAACAGGAATATGAAGAACTTGTCTTTGACGTTAGGATTATGGGTTCTTGGGGCTGCAATGTGTGCGGCAGAACCGATAGAATTGAATTTGTCTTCTCCGGAAGGTACACATAAGGTAAAATTTTATGAGAAAAAATCGGCTTCCGGAGCCAATGTACTTTGCTATGAGGTAAATTACAACGGGAAACAGGTAGTGAAGGAATCGCAGGCCGGATTGCAACTGGACAATCGTGTCTGGGAAATGGCTTTGGGGATGCGTAAATTGCCTCAGCCGGCATGCTGGATGGACAATCTAGAAGTGGATTCAGTGGCCTACGGCAGCCATGATGCTACTTGGGCACCGCTTTATGGGGAACGTAGCTCGGTGCGTGATAACTACAAATGGGGCACACTATATTTGTCGAAAAAGGACGGCTCTAATTACCGTTTGAACGTGGAAGTGCGAGCCTACGATGAAGGGGTGGCTTTTCGTTATTATTTCCCAGAACATCCGAAAGCTATATTTTATAAGGTAGTAGGGGATTTGACGGAGTATACTTTTCCGGAAGGAACCAAGGCTTGGGCCGAACAATGGGCACAGGCGCATTTTGAATACCTGGATGTGAATGCGCTGAAGAAGCCGGTGGAACGTGCCTTGACGCTGGAATTGCCTAATGGAGTTTGGGCAGCATTGACCGATGCGGATGTGGACGACTGGTGTCTGACTAAGTTTCAGTCTTCTGCTGAAAAACAGCATACATTGACTTCTGTCATGTACAGTCCGGTAGATATTGTTACTTATTATGCAACGCCGTGGAAGGTCATCATGGCAGCTGACAAGCCGGGAGAATTGCTGGAACACAATTATATTATCGAAAATTTGAATCCTCCCTGTGAGATTAAGAATACTAACTGGATTAAGCCGGGAAAAATCATGCGCGAAACATCGCTTACAACAGACCAGGCTTTGAAGACCATTGATTTCTGTGCGGAACACCGTATCCCGTACATGCTTTTTGACTGGCAGTGGTATATGCCTTGTACCTCACACGATGGGGATGCCACGAAGGTGGTGTCAAAACTGAACATGCCGAAAGTGGTGGCGTATGGAAAGAAGAAAGGGGTAGGTATCTGGTTGTATGTCAATCAGCATGCCCTACAGAAACAGATGCGCGAATTGTTCCCGCTGTTGCACAAATGGGGCATTGTTATAGTCCATTGATGACGATTTTCTGGTATGACCGTCCTCAATTCTATAACGGGGAGCCAGAGATAGAATGGTTTGAAAATCTGCAGACCGTATTTGATGAATCGCACGTGCTGGATGGTATGCCGGGTAAAAATATTACCATGGCTCGCCGGAAAGACAAAGAGTGGTTTGTGGGTATGCTGACCAACAATGACGGTTCTGATGAAACGCTGGATTGTTCTTTCCTGGACAAGAATCAGACGTATCTGGCATCTATTTATACCGATGGGGGAGAAGAAGTGAAGACAAAGACACGGGTGAAATGTTCGTATGTGCTGGTCGGAGCTGAGGATGTGATAAAGTTTACCCTAAAACCAAGAGGTGGAGCAGCCGTGAGACTGGTGCCGGTGACTGAAAAAGAAGCAAAAGCTTATAAGAAATACGGAGGAGAATCCTTTTAAGTAATTTTTAGATTCTTCTTTTAGGTGTAATGAGAGCCTGATTCGTATTTATAAACGAAATGTATTTAGATAAATGGATTTTTAAGTTTTGGGTATTTTTTTCTTTTGGTAAAAGATTGTTTTGGGGGTTACTTAAATTGGAAGAAGAATGAATGGATTGTTTTTGATATTAAGTCTGTCGGTTTGCGGTATGTTTCATTCTGCGATGGCTCAGTATCGCTCTGAGGTCTGGGTATCGGATGAAGGGAATGGCATGTACCGGAATCCAGTACTTCATGCGGATTATTCTGATCCGGATGTATGTGCGGTAGGAGAGGACTATTTTTTAACGGCGTCTAGTTTTAATTGTACTCCGGGACTTCCTATCTTGCATTCAAAGGATTTGGTAAACTGGAAAATCGTGAATTATGCCTTGAAGAAGGTGGAACCGGTGGAATATTATAATGAAGCTCGTCATGGAAAAGGCGTATGGGCACCTTCTATTCGTTTTCATGAAGGAGTGTTCTATATATACTGGGGTGATCCGGATTTTGGCATTTTTATGGTAAAGACTCGTGATCCGTATGGAGAATGGGATAAGCCGGTGCTGGTAAAAGCTGGAAAAGGGATGATTGACCCCTGTCCGTTATGGGATGACGACGGACGGGTGTATCTGGCTCATGCATGGGCTGGAAGCCGGGCGAAATTCAACAGTGTGCTGACGGTATGCGAGTTGAATAAGGAAGGTACAAAAGTCATTTCAGACCCGGTATTGGTGTTTGACGGAAATGACGGTGTAAATCATACTATTGAAGGAGCAAAGTTCTATAAGCGTAATGGCTTTTATTATCTGTTTGCACCTGCAGGCGGAGTTGTTTCCGGATGGCAGCTGGTGATGCGTTCGAAAAATGTATACGGACCGTACGAGCCCCGGATTGTCATGGCACAAGGAAAAACGGATATCAACGGTCCGCATCAGGGAGGATGGGTAGATACTCCGGCCGGTGAATCGTGGTTCTTGCATTTCCAGGATAAGGGGGCTTATGGACGTGTATTGCACCTGAATCCGATGAAATGGGTAAATGACTGGCCGGTAATTGGAGTAGATAGGGATGGCGATGGTTGTGGAGACCCTGTGAGCCGCTATCGTAAACCTAAAACCGATAAAACGTATCCGATAGAAACGCCTGTGGAGAGTGATGAATTTGATACTCGTAAGCTGGGTTTGCAATGGGAATGGCATGCAAATTATCAGGATGTGTTCGGCTTTACGACGAATATGGGATATGCCCGTATTTATGGACATGAACTTTCTTCGCATTTTAAGAATTTCTGGGAAGTACCCAATCTGTAGCTGTAAATTCCCTGCAGAGGAATTTACAGCTACAGCAAAATTAAAGGTTTCGGCAAAAGATGACGGACAACTTTCGGGGCTCATCGTTATGGGCTGGGATTACTCTTGGATAGGAGTGGAAAAACAGGGAGAAAAGTTCTTGCTGAAGCAGGCGATATGTAAGGATGCAGAACAGGGTAACTTGGAGCAGGTTTCTACATTAGCGGTATTAGAGCCCAGTAAGAAGTTTGAAGCAGGTTTGTTCCCTAATTTCGAAAGAGAGATTTACATAAGGGTACGTGTGGGCAAAGAGGCATATTGTCGCTTTAGCTACAGTCTGGATGGAAAGAAATTTACGGAGGCCGGCACGCTGTTCAAAGCTCGTCAGGGAAAATGGATTGGCGCCAAGGTGGGAATGTTCAGTGTGACACCTCATGGGAAAGAACGTGGTTGGGTGGATGTAGATTGGTTTCGTGTGGAAAAATAAAAGAATTTAGATGTGAAAATTAAAACTCTATTGTGTGGCATAGGAATAATGGCTTTATCTTCTTGTGCCGGTGAGAAAGCTGAAAAGCTGGATGTGGATAAAGCTTTATCGTATTGTGACGTACAAGTACATCGTGCACTGGCTGAACTGGGAAAAAACGGGGAGGCGGATTATAGTATGCAGCCTCGAAATATCTTGTCAGGTGAAAAGTTCTGGAATTGCCGAAAGGTAGCTAAGGAAGAATGGACTGGGGGATTCTGGCCGGGTGTTTTGTGGTATGATTATGAAGCTACACAAAATGATACGATTCGTGTGCTGGCTGAAAAGTATACAGAATCGTTGAAACTTTTCTCGGAAATACCAGCTTATGACCATGATTTAGGCTTTCTCGTATTTTGTAGTTATGGAAACGGTTACCGCCTGACGCATAATCCGACTTATCGGGATGTAATCATTGCCACAGCTGATTCGCTGGCTACTTTGTATAATCCGAAAGTGGGTACGATTCTGTCTTGGCCTCGTAATATCGAGATGCTGGGCGGGCATAACACCATTATGGACAACATGATTAACTTAGAGATGCTTTTCTGGGCTGCCCGCAACGGGGGAGACCGACGTTTGTTTGATGTAGCAGTGTCGCATGCAGACAAAACGATGGAAAATCAGTTTCGTCCGGATTATACTTCTTATCATGTGGCAGTGTATGATACGTTGACAGGGAACTGTATAAAGAAATGTACGCATCAGGGATATGCAGATGAGTCGATGTGGGCACGTGGACAGGCTTGGGCTATTTATGGTTATACAGTGGTGTTCCGTGAGACCGGTGACCCTAAATACCTGGAGTTTGCAGAGAAGTTAGTGGATGTGTATTTGAAGAATTTGCCAGAGGACTATGTACCTTACTGGGACTTTAATGCCCCCGATATACCGAATGCACCTAGGGATGCTTCTGCAGCTTGTGTGGTTGCTTCGGCCTTGCTGGAAATGTCTGGCTTTTATGGAAACGGACAAGGGGAAAAGTACAAGGAAGCAGCAGAAAAAATGTTGTGTAGCCTGAGTAGCGATAAATACCAGTCGCGGGATACGAATGTCGCTTTCTTGTTACATTCTACCGGGCATTGGCCGGCTAAGTCGGAAATAGATGCTTCTATTATCTATGCAGATTATTACTATATTGAGGCCTTGTTGAGATTGAAGAGGATTAATGAAGGTTTGCGGGCCGTAGAATAAAAGGTTGGAGTTATTATAACAGAGCGGGGAAGGACAAAATCATTGTCTTTCCCCGTTTTTGTTATAAGGATTGATAACTGGTTAAGTAGTTGTCAAATTATTTTTTCTTTTGCGCATCAGCTTCTTTCAGCATTTCCTTTACTGCTGCTGCAAGCTGTTCGTCTTCGCCTTTCAGTGATTTTTCAGGACTGTTGTAGACTTTGATGTCCGGTTCCAGTTGTTTGTTTTCCATGTACTGGCCTCGCATATCCATACAGCCTACCTGAGGAATACCGAAGACGATGGTTGGGTCTATCTGGCGTTCCCACCATACAGCGGTCATGGTGCCCGGAACTGGAGCTCCGATAAGCTTACCGATTTTCAATTCTTTGTATACCCAGGGGAAACCGTGTGCATTACTGTAATTGTCTTCGCATACCATCACGCAAGACGGTTTCAGCCATTTATTGAACGGGTCGCTGCCGATGTATTGTCCACGAGGAACAAAACGCTGGTATTCTTTTCCGCTTAACAAAGTGGCTAGGTCGTCGTGCAACCAGCCTCCTCCGTTGTGACGGGTATCTACGATAACAGCTTCTTTGTTGCGATTGCGGTCACTAAGCAATTCGCTGTATACATTGCGGAAGCTTGGGCTGTCCATGCCTTTTACGTGCACGTAGGCAATCCGTCCTCCGGAAAGAGCTTCAACCATCTTTTCGTTTCTTTTTACCCAACGTTTGTAAAGTAATTCATTTTGTGCGCCTGCACTAATGGGCTTGATGGTTACCGGGAAGCGTTTTCCGTTTTTCGGGTTATAGATGCTGAGTTGTATATTCTTTCCAGCTTTTCCTTCCAGCATAGGGTAATAATCTGTGTCTTTCAGGATAGGTTTTCCATTGATTTTTTCAATGATACAACCTACGGTCACATCTGTCTTTTTAACTGCAAACGGACCTTTGGCGATAATTTCCTGGATTTTTAATCCGTCTCCTTCATAGCTGTTGTCAAAGAATACACCTAAGCATGCAGTCGACAAGGTCGCTCCCGGAGCATAATATCTGGCTCCTGTGTGTGAACCGTTCAATTCGCCTAACAGTTCGCTCAACATTTCCTGGAAATCGTAGTTATTGTTGATATGCGGCAAGAAACGTGCATAACTTTCACGATAGTATTTCCAGTCAGTTCCATGCAGGTCGGCTACATAGAACTTGTCGAGTACCTGCTGCCATACGTGATTAAAGATATATTCTCTTTCCTGGTATGGACGATAATTGAATATCGCTTCAAAGCTTACGTTGTCAGTTTTATTTTTCTCAACATCTATTTTCTTGATGCCTCCGTTGCTGCAAAGGAAGAGTTTTTTACTTTCCTTGTTATAGATTATCGAGCCATATCCGATGTCTTTTAGCAGAAGTTCGGTCTTTTGTTCTTTCAGGTCGTGTACCCACAAGTCGGCACCATCTTCGAAAGAGGTCTGGTAGTAGAGCTTGTCGCCGTCAGGACTGAGTACGGCATCTCCTAAATGAGAGGAATTTACGGTCAGGCGAATAATCCGGTCACGGCAGTTTCCCAAATCAAAGGTGAGTGGAGTGACTTTCTTCTCTTTTTCTGATTTTTCTTTTTTCTCCTTTTTCTTGTCGTCCTGTTTGTCTTCCTCTTTTTCTTTTTCTTTATCTTTATCTTCTTTCTCTTTTACGAGAGCAAGTTCTTCTTTGTTAAGACGGAAACGTTCGTAAGCTTCTAAGTCGAAGAACATGATGTAGACATCGCTTTCGGCTCCCCAGCTTCCGTGGCTTCTGTATCCGGCACGGTCGCTTTCCCAAATCATGGCTTTTCCGTCCAATACCCATTTGGCATTGGAGTCTGTATATCCGCTTTCTGTTAAATTATGGATTTCACCATTTCCGGAAGCGCTGACCAGGGCCACATCGTTATTGTTCCATCCTCCTGTTCCGATGTATCCGCAAAGCAGCCATTTGCTGTCGGGGCTCCACTGGAACCACTGGTCTCCATCACTGTAGGAGTATTCATATTTCCCATCCATGGCAGTGCGGACAGATTTGTCTTTCAAATCAAGAACCCGTAGAGTTGTACGGTTCTCCAAGAAGGCAATTTGTTTTCCGTCAGGACTGTACTGCGGCTGGAAGGAAGTGGCTTGAGAATGCGTCAGCTGTTCTTCCTTGATATCGGTGGCGTAGGTAAATAACTTTTCTTCCTCTTTTGTTAAAGTAGACTGGTAAATCTGCCAGAGTCCGTTTCGCTCGGATGCATATACAATGCTTCGTCCGTCGGGAGCAAAGTCAATGCTGCGTTCCTGTTCCGGAGTGTCTGTGATCTGTTTGGTAGTTTTATATTCAGTAGAGGTCACAAAAACGTCTCCATGAAGTATGAACGCCACTTCCTTGCCATTGGGTGACACGGCGATTTCGGTTGCTCCTGAAGATTTTATCTGATGAGCTAGTTCTGTCTCTGTCTGGTCTGTTACAATACTGATAGCTACTTTTTGAGGTTGCTGGCCTTCTTTGACCGTATAAATTTCACCTTCATATCCGTAGCATAAAAGTCCGTTTTTAGAAGATGAAAGGAAACGGACCGGATGCTGGGTGTGGTGTGTCAATTGCGTTTCATTGCTTCCGTCAAGGTTGCATTTGAAAATGTTGAAAGAGCCGTTTTTTTCACTGAGGTAATAGAAAGACTGGTTGTCATTACTCCAAATCGGGTTGCGGTCTTCTCCGTTGAATGACGTGATTTTCTGGTAAGTACGTTCATTGTTCTCTTTCTTACTTATCCAGATATCGCGTGTAATGGAGGACGTATGATGTTTTCGCCAAGGGTCTTCATAACCTTTCTGGTCATGATACAATAACGTTGTGCCATCTTGTGCGACGCTGATATCTTCCATGGGCAGAGAAGAATAGAGCTTGGGACGTCCGCCTTGAGTACTTACCTCATAAATTTGTGGGAATTGGGCACTTGGGAAAGATAAGTCGGTTGCATCAGGCATCAGGTTGGCCTTGAACAAAATATGTGTGGCATCTGAAAATGTAACAGGGGTTTCATTCCCTGAATGGGTGGTTAGTCGCTTGGGGACTCCTCCGTCTTTGGATACAATATAAATGTCCATACTTCCCTGGCGGGCAGAAGCAAAAGCTATCTGCTGGCCGTCTGGACTCCATATGGGGTGGGTGTCGTATGCCGGATTGGTAGTAAGTTGTCTGGCATTTCCACCAGTGGAGGGTACGGTGTAAATGTCTCCTTTATAACAGAAAGCAATGGTGCTTCCGTCGGGTGAAATGGAGCAATAGCGCATCCATAATGGATTTACTGTAGCTCCTGCCGTAGTAAATGCGGCAAGGGCGGCAAGGAATAATGAGGTTTTCATCAGCGATTCTTATCTTTTTTTCGATTTAAAAAACGGTGTATGCGTTGGAAAATCATAATGCCAGTTCTCAGTCCGTCATAAGCGGCTATGCCGGCGTTGATGTGCTGCATCATGTTTTCCATCTTATTTTTACTTTTCTGTGGAGAGAATAAATCCTGTGTCAGGAGTTGTATGCGTTCTTTGGACTCTCTTAATTCTTGCTTTTTTTGTGCTCTTAATTGAGAGATAATCTCCACACTGTAATTAGGGGCAGATTTTATGTCGTTCATGATTTTATTCTTTTGAAGAAGGGTCATCGAGGAATAATCGTGCGAGGAAATGTACCATTGGCTGGAATATCCATTGTTTTCTCATCCGGTAAATGAGTATGGCCAGGAGAAGAACTACACCTCCAATGATAGCATATCCTCCAATCAGACTGCCTACAAGAGGAGCCAAAGCATAGACAAGCATGAAGGAAAAATAAAAAAGAGCCATCATGCTTAAAATAATAATGATGAGTATTAGGATTAAAGTAGAGAGCAGAATGGTGAGCTTTTCTACCAAATCAAGTTTGACGTATTGACCTTGAAGTTCAATGTATTTTCGTACTTCCTTGAATAAGGATTCAAGATTATCAATGCTTTTATCATTTGCAAACATAAGCAGTTTTTATAAAATGAAAAAAATATAAAGCAGACTTTCTCTTAGAAAAAGCCTGCTTTATATTTACGACAAATTATTCAGCGTCTTTTACTTCTGCTGCTATTTGATCGACTAAGTCTTCCATTTCGGCACGATTCAGTCGAATGCCCTTTTTGCGAAGAACTTCAGCAATTTTTCTACGGGTGTCTTCACCTTTTTCCGGGGCAAATAAAATGCCGGCTGTAGCTCCCAAAGTAACACCGCCAAGGAATGCTGCTACAATACTTAATGCTTTCATAAATCTACTTTTAAAAGTTATTACTTCACAAATCTAATAATAATCCTGATATGTTGTTCTTTTTTCTAGGAAAAATGCAGCTTCATGCTGACAATCGAATAGAATTAACTGATTTTAATAGTATGGCAGATTTTATATTGTTACCTTTGCAACGTATAAAATTGAATATTCATCTAATATTTGGTATAGATAACATGAAAAAGATCGTTGTAATGGGAATGGCCTTATGTACGGCATTGGCGTTCTCTTCTTGTAAATCAAGTGAAAGTGCTTACAAGAAAGCGTATGAAAAAGCTAAACAACAGGAATTGGCTGAAGCTTCAGCTGCTGCAGAAGCTCCAGTAGAAACTCCTGCGGTGGAAGCTGCACCGGCTCCTGCCCCCGTTGTATCTACAGCTCCAGTTCGTGAGGAAAAAGTTGAATTGGTTTCAGGCGATGGATTAAAAGCTTATAGCGTGGTATGTGGTAGTTTTGGTGTGAAGGCAAATGCGGATGGTTTGAAGTCTAAGCTTGACGGTGACGGTTACAATGCAAAAGTTGTGTATAATGCAGAACGTAATATGTATCGTGTAGTTGTTGAGTCATTTGATACAAGAGATGAAGCTGCTCGTGCAAGAGATGCATTTAAAGCAAAATATCCTACACGTGAAGATTTCCAAGGTGCTTGGTTATTGTATCGCGTGTATTAATGTGATATAGATAAGAATTATTATTCCATATTTCAGGATTAAAAGCGACAGTGTAAAAGCTGTCGCTTTTTTTGCTTATATTTGTCGGCCGAAAAAGATTTGATATTTATGAATTTGAATAGGATTATAGGTATGTTTTTGCTTGGAATGCCTTTGGCTATGCAAGCACAGGAAAAGGTTGTGCCAATAAAATACGGTGACATGGATCAGTGGGTAACCCGTAAGATTCATGAGTCGGGGATTATTGGAGGAAATACAAAATTACTGTATGAATTAGGTCCCACAAAGGAAATTGACGGAAATGTGGCTTATGTGAATCAGGGAGGATCTCCGTGGGGAAATTCCAATGTGATGGCTAAAGTAATGGGGATTGTAAAAACAAATACCAGTGTATATCCTGAACAGAGAGGAAATGGCTATTGCGCGCGTTTGGAAACTCATATTGAAAGTGTAAAGGTGCTGGGAATGGTGAATATCACAGTCTTAGCTTCAGGTTCTATGTTTTTGGGTGATATGAAAGAACCGATTACGGGAACTAAAGACGGAGAGAAAGCACTGAATTCTGGCCTTCCTTTTACTTTTCGTCCAAAGGCGGTTCGTTATGATTATAAGGTGCAAATGTCTGGAGAACCGAACCGTATTCGTCAGACCGGATTCAGCAAGAAGACTACCGTGCCGGGACAGGATTGTGCGATTATGGTCTGCCTGTTGCAGAAGCGTTCGGAAGATGCGGAAGGAAACATTATTGCTAAGCGAGTAGGTACGGTAGCCGTAAAATACAATCGCTCGCAAGACTGGCATAATGGAGCTACTTATGAGATAATGTATGGAGATATTACGCATGACAAGCGCTATGTGCCTGAATTGATGCAATTAGGTACAGGAGGATATTATGCCCGTAACAGCAAAGGAGAAAGTAAACTTATAAAAGAAGTGGGTTGGGCTGGTAAAGACGAGCATCCTACCCATTTGATTCTTCAGTTTACTTCAAGTATGGGAGGGGCTTTTGTGGGATCTCCTGGAAATAAATTATGGATAGATAATGTCAATTTGGTATATTGAGATTGCAAAAGAGCTAGAAGGAAGCAGAAAAAGCCTTTGTATATATAAAAATAAGGTGTAACAGCTGATATTTTTTGAGTATTTTTCTCTTATTCGTTGTTTACTTTCAAAAGAAATACTTATTTTTGCATCGCAATCGGAAAGGAATAAATGTCAAATTGATGGTTCCTTTTGATTACTAATAGAGTGAGTGTTTATAAAGCAATTATAAAACCTTTAAATTTTAAACAAAATGATTAAAGTAGGTATTAACGGTTTCGGTCGTATCGGCCGTTTCGTATTCCGTGCAGCTCAGAACAGAAACGATATTCAGATCGTAGGTATTAACGACTTGTGTCCGGTAGATTACTTGGCATACATGTTGAAATATGATACTATGCACGGTAAATTCAACGGTACTATCGAAGCTGACGTTGAAAACAGCAAATTGATTGTTAACGGTAAAGA